>SCPN01000269.1_pt1 | contig 211213 bp, 259 predicted proteins | sample 6106831 | NCBI WGS metagenome assembly SCPN01 (sample SAMN10720447, study PRJNA508395) | human gut metagenome | isolation source: Participant 1, 0 month | reverse complement strand
TTATACTTTTCAACCAGCCGGTCCCCCGCCTCTCTCCCGAAAAGCCGGTTAAAAATACGGAATCGCTTTATCTTCAAGCTAATCAGCGCATATTCTTCCGGATTTTTCCCAGACCTCCTATATTTTTCCCGGAGCCACTGCTCATTTTTCATATCAATCATGATATTGTCCTCTGACTTATGTATTATTCTGTATATATTCTAACTTCAATTCTACCACTAAGACTCTGTTTTCACAACGGTGAAACACTTACTTCGCCAACTTTTCATTATCCTCCGCCACCAGACGATAACCTGCATGCTCCGCGCACAGCTTACCGGCATCAAACGAAAAAACAACCCGGCCGGAAATTCATCTTTCCCGACCAGGCTGTCTGCTGCTTTTTCAGTCGTTTAATCACCCACTGAACTTTCCATTGTAGAGGAAACCGTACCGTCGTCTACAGCATGTTCCACTCCGTTTTTTATGTCCTCTGCACCGTCTTTAATGTCGTCGGCAAGTCCGTCAAGCACTCCTGTGCTTTCTCTCGCATCGGTACCGTTTGTCGGTCCGTTTGCCATACCGCCTTCGGTGCTTTCCGCACTGATTGCAGACTGAGACTGTCTTGTGGATTCGGTCGATTTCGTATTATTACGTCCGTCACCGCATCCGGATGCTAAAGCCATAACAAAAATGAGCATAAGGCCTAAAACGATCTGTCTTGATTTTTTCATAATAACATCTCCTTTCTACCACATAGTATGTACAGCGGAGAAAGGATTTATATTGTCAAAAACTGGAAATTTCTTTTCAGGCATTCATCAGCCTATCACATCGGCCATCGTATACAATCCAGGCTCTTTTCCGGCCAGGAACTTGGCGGCCTGAATTGCTCCCTTGGCAAAAATTGCTTTTGAATAAGCCGTGTGGGAAAAGGTCACCACCTCATCTTTTCCTGCAAAAATCACATCATGTTCGCCGACAATGGAGCCGCCGCGGACTGCCTGGATGCCGATTTCTTTTTTATCGCGTTTTACACGCTCGGCCGATCTGTCATATTTATAATGATAGGCATGATCCATCGCTTCATTGATGGAATCCGCCAGTGCAATCGCCGTGCCGCTCGGCGCATCCACCTTCTGATTATGATGCTTTTCTACAATTTCAATATCAAAGTCAGCCGCGGCCAGAACCTGCGCAGCCTCCCTTACGAGTTTCAGAAGTACGTTGACCCCCAGGGACATATTGGCGGAGCGCAGTACCGCTGTCCTCTCAGCCACTTTTGCAACACGGCTGATCTGCTCTTCAGACAGACCTGTGGTACAGACCACCACGGGCATTCCCGTCCTTTCACACCAGCTGAGCATCGTATCGGCTGCTTTGGCAATTGAAAAATCAATCATAACATCGGCTTTAACGGTACATTCGTCAAGTGACGTAAATACCGGAAAGGATGTATCTTTATTATCTGCAATATCTATGCCTGCCACAATGGAAATATCTTCATCATTTTCCGCAAGCCCTGCAATTACTCTTCCCATGGCTCCATTGCAGCCATGCATAATCGCTCTTACCATCTTATGCACCTCCGCTTTTCCATTAAAGAAGTCCGTAATTTACCAGTTCTTTTCTAAGTCTTTCTTTATTCTGCGGTTCCATCTCCACCAGAGGTTTGCGGAACGGGCCTACTTCCTTGCCCATCATATTCATTGCCTCTTTAACCGGAATCGGATTCACTTCACAAAACAGGGCATCGATTAAAGGTATGGCATCGAGCTGCATCTTCGTGCTTTTGCCGCCTCGCCCTTGAAATAAAGTTCACACATGTCATGAACCTGGCGCGGAGCGATATTGATAATACAGAAATTACGCCCTGCCCCCCAGAAGCGGAACGATCTGGTCATCGTTGCCGGAGTACAGATCGACCCATCCGTCCGAAAGACTTGCTATCTTTGCAATTGAAGAGAAATTACCGCTGGCCTCTTTTACGCCCACGATATTTTCCACATTTTTGCAGAGATCCACGATGGTCTCAGGGTTGATATTGATCCCGGTTCTTCCCGGAATGTTATAGAGCAGTATCGGAATCTTAACCGCCTCTGCGACCTCGGTAAAATGGATTCTAAGGCCCTTCTGCGTGGATTTGTTATAATAAGGGGACACAAGTAAAAGTCCGTCCGCCCCTGCCTCCTCCGCACACTTTGAGAGATAGACCGCCGTTGCCGTACAGTTGGAACCGGTACCTGCAATGACCGGAATCCGTCCGTTAACCATCACAGGTGAATTTAATCTCTTGATATGTTCGTCATGAGTCAGCGTCGCCGACTCTCCTGTCGTTCCGCAGATAATAATACTGTCCGTTCCTCCTGCTATCTGCTCTTCCACGAGTTCTTCCAGCTTGGAATAATTAATTTCCCCGCTCTCTTTAAATGGCGTTACCAACGCTACTCCTGCACCTTCAAAAATTGACATTGTGATATCCTCCTTCAATCTGTAGTCAGACTTCCTGGTTTATCCGGGATTCACAGGCATTCTCTCTTATTCCTGCGAATAAATAAAGCTGGCACGTCGGCCAGCTCAAAATGTACAACAAATGATCCCGTAGCTCCCCATCGTTTCTGATGACAGTCATATGATTATTCATCATATGCCCAGAACAGCACTTGCAGATACACTGTTCTTCGGCGTCTTTCCCTTTCCACGGTCATCTACTGTTCCTGCCACATCCGGCCGCTTACTGATGATCGACGCAACCTCTACCTCAATATATTTGTTCTTATATTATAATTACTTCCGGTTCTTGTCAACTGTGAGGTTTGACAATCTGTAAATACAGGGGTTCCAGATTCCCTGATTCAATAAATGAAAAAACAGTTTCAGATATTGGTATCATTCTCAATCCTTGTAACCACATCGGCATGTTCCTTCACCTGCGGGGGACAAACCTTTCCTGTCAGTATCAGGCTCACGTTCTCTTCCCTCAGGGAAAGCATATTCGAGAAATCTTCCATGGACATCAATTCCAAATCCAGAACCCCGAGAAATTCATCTAAAATCAGTAAGTCACATTCGCAGGTGGTCAGTACCTTCTTGGCAAAATTAATACCATTCTGGATATTAATCCGCTCTTCCTGCTTCTGTGATTCATTGAGTGTGTTAAAGTAGCCGCACTGCTTCTCAAAGCGGAACACTTTCATATCAGGTTCCAGACGCTTCAGCCATTCTGATGACTCCGGGCTTAATGCTCCCTTTAAGAACTGAATCATAATTACCCTTTTATTCTTTGTTATCGCTCCGATCCCCTTGCCCAGAGCCATAGACGTCTTTCCAACCCCGTCGCCGCAGATAACCTGAACAATTCCCTTATCCATATACAGCACCTCTTTAATCTGTGTTTTACCGGTAATCATTATGCTGGCAAGTCTGAGATGTAACGCTGTTACGTTACTTTACCAGGCCGACTTATTCTAGCACATTTTTACTGCATTTGCAAGTATCTGTTACAGCTCAGCCTTCGGCCAAACTGCAACAAATGATGCACAGAAACGGCAAAAAAGTGCCGTTTCGCGCCGCAAAACTCGGGATTTCCGCAAAAAGCAGCGAAAACACCTCGCGGAATACATCATAGCTGAACTGTTATAAGTATCTTACTTATTCCTGCTCCACACACTCAAGCTTGCTGACGGATACTTCATACGCTATTCTCTTCTCACAATCTGTTTCACTCAGTTTTTTCGTATATTCCCTGCTCTGTACGCGCCCCAGACGCAGACTCTGCTGCCAACCTCAAAGCCTGATGCATATCTGGCATTTCTTCCCCATGCAATACAGGGTATGTAGTCGGATTTTCCATACGGACGGTTAACGGCCAGCAGGAGATCTGCAATTTCCCTTCCAAGAGGAGTTTTCCTGTAAATCGGTTCCTTGCAGATATAGCCGTCCAGAAAAATCTGGTTCGTTTTTGGTATAATCCGTGAATTCTTCCAGGAAATTGACCTCACGGACGAAAATGGAAAGCACAAGTCTGTTTTTTGTCCCCTCATGACGGTTGTAAGAACGGAACTGGCCGAGAGCTTCCATCGTACAGCCCTGATAATCCTTTGACACGTCCAGAAGACGCTCCGAAACCATCAGAGGGATGATGTCCACCTGATCACTCAGTCTGCTGACAGCCATGTCTACCACATAAAATCCTTCTCCAAATACTTCATGGCTGAATTTGAATTCAGAAACCACTTCTCCAATTACACTCACCTTATTGTTTTCAATCACTTTTTCTGACATAGTATTTTCTCTCCTCTTTCTTTCCACTAAATTTCTTTTCTATTCTTTTATCTTGCAATCGTCCTTTCAGAATCACGATCAGATACAATTGCTAATATAATGTTTATGCAGAAAATTCCAGTTTAGAAGATATTTCGAATCAAAGATTTCTACAGGAAAAGACAATCGGAGGAGACAAAAAGGGACGCCCAGAAAAGCGTCCCCTGTCGTTTTATTTAATTTATACGGCTCGGCGGCCTGTCATATCAGGCTTTTCCCCAATCAGCCTTTATCTTTTCTGCTGATTGCGGACCTCTTTCTCATTGTCGGATCGAGGATTTTTTTGCGGATACGCAGGCTTGTGGGCGTTACTTCGAGAAGCTCATCCGTATCGATAAAGTCCAGGCACTGTTCCAGGCTCATCTCTTTTGGCGTAGTCAGCCTGAGCGCTTCATCGGCGCTGGAAGAACGTGTATTGGTCAGCTTTTTCGTCTTGCAGACGTTCAGCTCAATATCCTCAGGCTTCGCGCTCTGTCCGATAATCATACCGGAATAAACCTTTACGCCCGGCCCGATAAAGAGGGTTCCCCTCTCCTGTGCATTGAAAAGGCCGTAGGTAATGGATTCGCCTGTTTCAAAGGCGATCAGCGAGCCCTGCTTGCGGTAATTAAGCTCGCCCTTAAAGGGGCCATATCCGTCAAAGCTGGTGTTCAGAATACCGTTTCCCTTTGTATCGGTCATAAACTCGCCGCGGTAACCAATCAGCCCCCTGGACGGAATGGCAAATTCAAGTCTGGTATATCCTCCGCCGATCGGGCTCATGCCCTGAAGTTCACCCTTGCGGCTTGTAAGCTTCTGGATAACGGCGCCGGTAAACTCTTCCGGAACATCGATATAGGCGATCTCCATCGGCTCCAGTTTTCTGTTTCTCTCGTCATAATGATAGAGAACCTCCGCCTTGCTGACTGCAAATTCAAAGCCTTCTCTTCTCATATTTTCAATGAGGACCGACAGGTGAAGTTCGCCGCGGCCCGAAACTTTAAAACAGTCGGGAGAATCCGTTTCCTCCACCCGGAGGCTGACGTCCGTGTTAAGCTCCCGGAATAATCTTTCCCTGATGTGGCGGGAAGTGATATATTTCCCCTCCTGGCCTGCCAGAGGGCTGTCGTTTACCATAAAATCCATGGCAATGGTCGGCTCGGATATTTTCTGGAACGGAATGGCCTCCGGGTTTAACGGAGAACAGATGGTGTCGCCGATATGGATATCCGGGATACCGGAGATCGCTACGATCGAGCCAATCCCCGCCTCCGTCACCTCCACTTTGTTAAGACCTTCAAACTCATACAGCTTGCCGATCTTCACCTTGCGGAATTTGTCAGGCTCATGATGGTTCACAATCACACATTCCTGATTTACTTTGAGGGTTCCGTTATCCACTTTGCCGACACCGATTCTTCCCACATATTCATTATAATCAATGGTGCTGATAAGGACCTGGGTCTCAGCCTCCGGATCACCTTCCGGAGCCGGAATATATTCAAGAATCGTCTCAAAAAGCGCGGACATGTCCTCTTCCGGATCATTGATATCCTTTTTGGCAAATCCGGCTCTTGCGGATGCGTAAATGAACGGGCACTCCAACTGTTCATCAGATGCATCCAGATCCATAAACAATTCCAGAATCTCATCCACCACATCATCCGGTCTGGCTTCAGGGCGGTCTATTTTATTGATGCATACTATAACCGGAAGATCCAGATCCAGTGCCTTTCTCAGAACAAATTTCGTCTGAGGCATCGCGCCCTCATATGCGTCCACAACAAGGACAACGCCGTTAACCATCTTAAGAACCCGCTCAACCTCGCCGCCGAAATCGGCATGGCCCGGCGTATCAATGATGTTGATTTTCGTACCATTATAATTGACCGCAGTATTTTTTGATAAAATTGTAATACCGCGCTCCCGCTCAATATCATTGGAGTCCATAACACGGTCACAAACCACCTGGTTCTCGCGGAATATTCCGCTCTGTCTCAGTAATTGATCCACCAGGGTAGTCTTGCCATGATCGACGTGAGCAATAATTGCAATGTTTCTGACATCTTCACGTTTCATATTCATAATCTAATCTATCTCTCTTTCCTGTCAAACAGCTGCTGTGTTTTTTTTACATATTTTTACACAGTTATTCATTTTAACATTAAATAAAGAAGAGTTCAAGGGGAATCCGAATGAAATTTTTCATATAACACTTACAAAATCACTATTTCTTTGCCGTTTTCCCCGTAATATACTTTGTCCAGCAGCTCTGTCCGGCACCGGCCGGCGGTTCCCTCCGTCAGCTTTTTCTTAAGTCCGTCCGCTTCTGAGACCGGAGCCAGGACCGTAACCGCAACCGAATCACTGTAATCGCTGTCGAGGATTGTTATTTTCTGTTCTCCGAGAATATACTGGATTTTCCCTAAATCGCTATAGTCCGTCTTTATCACCAGTTTCTCGGCCAGTATTTTCTCCAGGACCACACATTGATTAAGTCCCTCTTTCACAGCCTGGGAATAGGCTCTGACCAGGCCCCCGGTTCCCAGAAGTGTTCCCCCGAAATACCGGGTCACAACCGCGCAGACATTATGGATTTCTTCTCCCAGAAGCACATCCAGCATCGGCCGCCCCGCCGTCTGGGCCGGTTCGCCGTCATCGCTGCATCTGGTTACCTCATTGTTCTCTCCCACCGTAAATGCAGAACAGTTGTGTGATGCATCCCAGTATTGTTTCTTCATCATCGCAATAAATGCCGCAGCCTCCTCTTCCGATTCCACCGGCCGGATTGTGGCTATAAACCTGGATTTTTTCAACGGTTTCTCCCTCTCCGCCTCTATATAAAACTCTGTACCTGTCTCATCTTTTACCTCCTGCTCCCCGTTTCTTTCCATATTTAAGGCCGGGCCTTATCACAAAAAGATGTCCTCCATTCATAATAACGTAAAAAAAATTTCATGACAATAGTATTTATTTATCAGGAACAATTTGCTATAATGATAGCTTATAAAGGAGGCTCCTATGAACTATGGCAGAAAATCTACAAAACGAAGAATAAAGGCAGCCAGCTCCCGGAAGAAAAAATATACGAATAAAGTATTTTTATCATTTTTTAAAACGGTTTTTGTCCTGTTTCTCTTTGTGGCCGTCACGGGAATCAGCACCGGAATCGGAATGTTTAAAGGCATTATCGACAGCGCGCCGGATTTCAATCCGGACAGCTTTGCGCCAAGCGGCTATTTTTCCACTATCTATAACGCCAACGGGGAGGTAACCGATACTCTGAACGGAACCGATGCCAACCGTATTGAGGCTACCTATGACGAGCTGCCGCAGGATCTGATCGATGCCTTTGTGGCTATTGAAGATTCCCGTTTCTGGCAGCATAACGGAATTGATCTTCGCTCGATAACCAGGGCGGCGGTGGGCGTCCTGACACATAATTACAGCGGAGGCGCCAGCACCCTGACTCAGCAGCTGATTAAGAACACCGTTTTTAACGGCGGTATGGAGACAAGCGACGGCGCCAAGATTGAACGTAAAATACAGGAACAGTATCTGGCCCTGCAGCTGACGAAAAATGTGGATCGTAAAATAATCCTGACCAATTACTTGAACACGATTAACCTGGGAAAGAACACCCTCGGAGTCAAATCGGCGGCGCTGCGCTATTTTAATAAGGACGTCTCAGATCTGACGCTTTCCGAATGCGCGGTTATCGCAGGAATCACAAAGAATCCTTCCAAGCTGAATCCCGTATCCGGCCCTGATGCCAATGCCGAGCGGCGTGAGGTCATTCTTCAGGAGATGTACAATCAGGGCTACATCACAAAGGAAGAGCAGGAAGAAGCTCTGGCCGACGATGTCTATTCACGTATCCAGAATGTGGATCTTGCCATCAAAGAAAGCTCCACACCGTATTCTTATTATACGGACGAGCTGATTGAGCAGGTCACAGACGCCCTGAAGGAAGAATTCGGCTACACCGACACACAGGCCTCCAATCTCTTGTTCAGCGGCGGCCTTCAGATTGAGACACCGCAGGATCCGGCGATTCAGGCCATTGTCGACGAGGAAATCAACAACCCTGAGAATTACGATGCGGCGCGTCTGTCCGTGGAATACAGGCTGTCTATCACCCATGCGGACGGTACCACCGAGCATTTTTCACAGGAGACAATGAGAACTTATTTCCGACAGGTCAAAGGGAAGACAAGCTATGACGGACTTTTCGACAGTGAGGCTGAGATACAGGCGGCAATCGACGAATATAAGGCATCACTGCTGAAGGACGGCGATAAGATCATCGGAGAATCCTCGAATATCACGCTACAGCCACAGGCATCCTTTGTTCTGATTGAACAGTCAACCGGTTATGTCAAGGCCATCAGCGGCGGGCGGGGCGAGAAAAAAGCCAACCGGACACTGAACCGCGCTACGAATACATAAAACAGCCCGGCTCCAACTTTAAAGTCATAACTGCATTTGCTCCCGCCATCGATACGTGCGGCGCCACACTTGCCAGTGTATACTACGATGCGCCTTATACGGTGGGAAGCAAAACCTTTAAAAACTGGTGGGGCGGCGATTATAAAGGATATCATTCCATCCGGGACGGTATTGTTTACTCTATGAATATTATCGCTCTGCGCTGTATGGCGGAGACGGTCACGCCGCAGCTTGGTGTGGAGTATGCGGAAAAGCTGGGAATCACAAGCCTTGTCTCCTCCGACTTAAACCTTTCAACCGCCCTCGGCGGCATCACGAAGGGCGTTTCCACGCTGGAACTGACGAATGCATTTTGCTATTGCAAATCACGGCACTTATACGAAACCGATTTTCTTTACAAGGATTCTGGATCGCAACGGAAAAGTCCTGATCGAGAATATACCTGAGACAAGGCAGGCATTAAAGGAGTCCACTGCCTTCCTTCTGACTGACGCAATGACCGATGTAATGCAGAGTAATGTCATGAATACGGCCCGGCGCAGGCATTAATGCGACCGGCAGCTCCGCCGCCATCCCCGGCATGACGACAGCCGGAAAGAGCGGTACTACCTCCGATAATAACGATATCTGGTTCGTGGGATACTCTCCTTATTATACTGCCGGAATCTGGGGAGGCTGTGACAACAATCAGAAGCTGAAGGACGAACACGGTTCAAGGAACGGGGGAACCAGCTTTGCCAAACGTATTTGGAGAAAGATTATGACACGGGTCCATGACGGCATGTCCGATCCTGGTTTCCCAATGCCTGACGGCATTGAGACTGCCCAGGTATGCAGGAAATCGGGCAAGCTTGCAGTACCGGGCGTGTGCAGCAGCGATCCAAGAGGCAATGCCGTTTACACCGAATATTTTGCCAAGGGCACCGCACCGACCGAAGCCTGTGATCACCATGTGAGAGTTACCGTATGCGCAGTATCAGGCGGACGGCCCACGGCCTTCTGTCCTCCCGATCAGCAGGAAGCGCGGACCTTTATGGCACTGCCTGCCGATGAAGGCGTTACGGACGATTCCTACTATGCAATGCCGGATTACTGCACGGTGCATAACGGCTCCTCCACAATTATTGATCCGTCCCAGACGGACGGAAGCGATATCCCATTTGGTCCCGGTTATATACCGGAGACAACGGCTCCTTATTCTAAGCCATATGAATACTACTCTTATCCCAGGTCTTCCGGAGACGGTAACACAATTCCGATAGTGCCGGCAGGTCCCAACGGATAGGTGCAATCGAGTAGGAGGCGGTGATTAACCGCCGTCCTCTCACACCACCGTGCGTACCGTTCGGTACACGGCGGTTTCAACAGTTGACGTGCACAGACTGATAAGCTATGGCTAAATCATAAAAGCCACTGCTTATCAGTCTTTCTTTTGTCATTGCCATATTTACCGCTACCGTTTGCGTCGTAAACCAATGACCTCTCCGGCTGTTTCCTGCCATGCCAAATCTTCCGGCACTCCCATTTTCCGCAGGTTCTTCACCTTGGTTCTCGGTTTCTTCCATTGTTTCCATATACACATTCGGATTCTGTGGTATAGCCACTTATTGAGTTCTTCTATTCGGTTCTTCATTTCCGCAATCCCGTAATAATTCAGCCAGCCACACATATACACTTTTATCTTTGCTAATGCAGGGCGTATGCTCTGAACTGACCTTCGGGAACTAAGTTCTTTCAGCTTTGACTTCATCTTCTTCCATGACTTTCCATGAACCCGGACATAGATGCCCTTTCCGTTCTTTCCCAGTGTAAAGCCAAGGAATTTAAAAGTTCGGATTCAAACACGCTGACTACACGGCTTTTCTCTTGGTTCACTTTCAATTTCAGCGGCCCTTCCAGATATTTCGTGCTCTCGTCTCCAGCAGTCTCTTTGCGGCCCTCACTTTTCGCCAGCAGCACGATGTCGTCTGCATAACGGACAAATATAACTCCCCGTTTCTGATACTCCTGGTCAAACTCATTTCAGATAGATGTTTGCCAGCAGGGGAAAGATTTCCTCCTTGCGGCGAACCTTCTTCTGTTTCCATGACTACTCCGTTTTCCATGACGCCACTCTTTAGGTACCTCTTAATCCACTGGATTACCCTTTCGTCCTTTACATTTCTGCGCAGAATATTTAGGAGTATCTCATGGTTCAAGGTGTCGAAGTATTTTGACAAGTCCATTGCTACGGCATGGATATATCCCGCTCTGCATACTCTTTCACCTTCTGAATGGCATCTTTCGCACTTTTCCCCGGGCGATAACCGTAGCTGTTCTCCGAGAACAACGGCTCGTGGACCGGTGTAAGGCGCTGTGTTATAGCTTGCTGGAAAATGCGGTCTTTTACTGCTGGAATACCAAGCTTTCGTATTCCGCCGTCTGGCTTGGGAATCTCCACTCGTCTCACCGGGCCGGGGGTGTACTTTCCCCTTCTAATTCTCTCGATAAGTTCTTTCTGGTTTTCCCTCAGGTATGCGCCTATTTCCTCCACGGTAATCCCATCGATTCCTGGCGCTCCCTTGTTTGCCTTTACTCTCTTAAAAGCTCTGTTAAGGTTGCCCTTATCCAGTATCTCCTCCAAGAGTTCCGGCTGTGCACTGTCCCTTTCCTTCCATATCCTGCGGAAAGAACGGTGCGCTCTCTCCACCCTTCACGTTCCGCGCTATCTCTTTGCGAGCAGCTATCTTTGTTTTCTGTACCCAAGGTTCTTTCCTCCTTTCCCGGTTGTACTAAAGACTCCTGTTGATTCGGTCCTTCATCTAAGTGCCCTGCGGGTCCTCGACTACTACGACCTCGGCTGACTTCTGTACGTTCAGCACTATCTTTCGATCATGGTTATCCCTTTCAGGACATTCCGCACAGACCTCCCCGGGTACCCACGTCTCTTTCTCTCCATCTATCTGCCACATTTACCATACATGATTCCGTGTGGTTATTGGGCTTCGACTTGTTTGGCAGCCTTACCCTCACGCATGGCCTGATGTGATTTCTGTTCGTCAGACCAGAGATTTGCCCATGGGTTAGTATGTTCCCCATATCCGGCTTCCTTCAGATTTCACCTCACGATGAACACCCTTGCCTTCAGCTATATCCTTCCACCCCCTGGCGAATTCCGGACTTGCACCGGTTAGAAACGTGCGCCGCCGGGCGCACTGGGGAGGCTGAAAAGCACAGATTCTGCTTTTTCAGCCCTTTCTATCCTCCGCAGCGTCCCTGGTGAGAAAATTAAAGCTCTGTAACAAAGAGCTATTCCCCCATGCCAGCAGCCGGGACGGAAGAGATAAGAAAATGTTGAAAGGCGGCCATATCCGTCCCGTCCGGATGTGTCAGAGCCGCATGGTAGTTATCCACCATAAGCTTTGCCCGTCCGTCCTGCGGATTTGCTTCCATCATACTCCTGTATCGTTCCAGCACACCCTGCTGCATTTTTCCCTGACACATAAATGAAGCTTTCAATTTGACGGATTCCGGAAGCTCACAGGCAGCAGCCTGAATAATCCGGTCATAATAGGCCTGATCCGCACCAAAGCCGGCAGTGCCGAACAAAATGATCTCCGGCGGCATATTATCCGTCTTCCCCAGCTCTTTAAATAAACTGAGTATACCGCTGTCTGCATTTCCTTTGTCGGTCCAAAACCCCGCATACAATATTTCGGCTTCCCTGAACCGCTGTGCGGTTGCTCCCTCAAGCGGTCCGGCCGGTACTTCTCCAAAGTAAACGCACTCTCCGCCTTCCCTTTCTCCAAGTACTTCAAACGCTTTTTCGGCCAGCTGTCTGGTATTGCCGGTCCGGCTGCTGTATACAATTGCATATTTCATTGCACATCCTCCTTCTTTTTATCATAGATACAGTGTACTCCCCGATGCTCCATCATCCCTCCCAGGCATTCCCGGTTGCAGCGGACACAGAACCGGATCTTATCCTGGTTTTTTCCTGCTGTTTTATTTGGCCATTCGGGATCCGCAATCAACTGACGGCTCATTGCGGCATAATCAATCCTGGACCGTGTTATCTGCTCCTCCACAAAATCCGGGTTTGTCAGCCCTCCGACCGCGCAGACCGGAAGGAAGAATACTTCTTCACTTCATCACAGTATTTTAAAAAGCCTCTCCGGAAAAATAGGGGTGGGATTTTGGAGGAATCGTATCTGAAAGGGAGGAATGGTCCGCCAGCGCAACATGATAACTGTCAACACCCGCCTTCTCCAGAAGAGGCAGGAAAACAGGCAGTTCCTCCACCAGAATTCCGGCATTGCCATAATGCGGATTTTCCTGACGCACTGCCAGTTTGTATTCGACAGGCATATCGGGAAGAGCCTGTCTGACGGCTGCAATACACTCACAGGCAAATTTGGCCCTGTTGGCTGCACTTGCGCCGTAGGAGTCGGTTCTATGATTGAATACGGAGGAACTGAAGCTTCCGCACATCCTGTCCCCATGAACCTGAATCATGTCAAAGCCGGCTTTTCCGGCCAAAACCGCCGCATCTCCAAAGGATGCGGTAATCTTTCCTATTTTAGATTCCGGTATCCCGGTAATATAAGGGCCTGTCCTCTCATTCATCAGCTCGCGCAGCCGTTCCGGCGTAATTCTCTTCATCAGCATTCCGGGCACGTAGCGCAGCATTCCTTTTATATCGGAATCCGAAACATGTAGCTGAGCGCAGGCCTTTGCCCCGTTTTTATGTATGACCTCCGTCACTCTGCGGTAAAATTCAAATCCTTTTGTGCTGTAGAGTGATTTCGCAAAAAGACTGTGCCTTAAAACCGGAACGTCACCGATCACCAGCATCGCCGCTCCCCCGGCCGCTATTATTCCCAGCCGCTCCAAATACTCCTCTTCCGAAAGTCCCATCGTTGTAGGCGCAAATACGATTCTGTTTTTAAGTTTCAGCCCGCGGATTGAAAGGGGCTCGTTTATTTTTTCATACATAAATGAGCCTCCTTCGTCTTTCCCAGCTTTTGGAGAAGGGTAAACAACTGCTTTTTCTCTTCTTCCTGCAAGGACGAAAGCACCTTGTCATCCCATTCGTGGAACAGGGAATGTGCCTTTTCAAAAGTCTTTTCCCCCTTCATGGTCAGAGTCAGAATCGCCATCCGTTTATCCTTTTCGTGGCGCCTGCGCTCTATAAAGCCGTCCTGAAGCAGCTTTTCGACGGAACGCGCCGCATATCCCTCGTCCGCCCGCACAGCCGCAGCCAGCTCCCTCTGGGAGCAGCCCGGTTTCTTTCCGATATAGATCACGAAATATAAAAGTCCGAGGGAAATGCCCTCCTTCTGAAGCTCCGACTTGCAAAAAAGCGTGAAATCTTCCCTGAATATGGTAGTATAGTAAGCAAATGTCTGCTCCATTCTGTTCTCCTTTCAAATACTTGATATTATCAAGTATAATGGATTATTTGATAATGTCAAGTATTTGAAGGCTGAAATTGGAAATTTAACTGAGGTTTGGAAGACGCGTCCGGAACGGACCATGTCCGGTGTGGTGAGTGGGCAAAGGGGACAGTTCACTGGAGTCTTCCGTCCCCGTGGGAGATTATCGTGGGGAAGTAGGCGGAATGAATTGCTGCGGGGACCGTTTGCACTCTTTGGAGTGCGCATCAGTGCTAAGCTCGAAAAGACCTCGCTAAGCACCGGCGGACTCCCATGTCCCCTCCGCAATTGATTCCGCCTACTTCCCCGAGTCAGGTTTCCATCGGGGACGGAAGACTCAGGCGGAGGTTTTCGCACACCGGCCCCGGTCCGTTCCGGGCGCTGAGCGGCCTCGACAAGGTCCGCTCCCGCACTTAACGCGCGAGACATTCAGCGTCCGCAGGCCAGCGGACGGGGCCGATACCCTTGGCGGAGTCTTTCGTCCCGGTGATAACCTTCCGGGAGAAGGAGATACTGCCGACATCTTCCTGCGGAGAAGGAGAGAATGATATCCGGAAGGACGTTCATCTGAGAGTCGATAGCTCTTAGGCAGAGGGAGGCAAAGCGCGCCGGGCGGATTTTGGCCCTTCAAGGGCAAAATCCGGGACAAGTGAGCTTCGAACTCATCCGGAGTTCGGAGCGAATTTGTCCGGACCCGGAGGGCTTTGCCTTCCACTGTCTTAGAGCTATCCCTCGAAAGGGCAGTCCAGCCGGATATCATTCTCTCCGGCTCCGCCCTGCGAAAACGAAACCACAGTATCTCCTTCTCCAGCCAGCGATACCACTCCCCCGGGACGAAAGACTCATATACACACCCCACCACCCCGTCCGCTGGCCGTTCCGGCGGCGTCCTCACCTGCTTAATTAAATCTCTACCCCTTCATTTTCGGCTTGAAAATCAGAGAAGCAATATAACCAAATATCAAAGCACCCGATATTCCGGCTGAACCGGCGGTAAATCCGCCTTTAAACAGCCCAAGTATACCGTCCTTGCCGACAGCCTCGCTAACGCCCTTCCACAGGGTATTACCAAAGCCAAGCAGCGGGATGGTAGCCCCGGCTCCGGCCCACTCGGCAAACGGTTCATAGATTCCTATCCAGCCGAGGACTGCCCCTGTAACTACAAGCAGCACCATAATCCGTCCTGGAAGGAGCTTTGTCTTGTCCATTAATATCTGTACCGCGGCACAAATCAGGCCGCCTACCAGAAATGCTTTTATATAATCCATATCTCTATTTAATCCTCCATTCCGATTGTGTCCGCTCAGGCTCCTATATGCTCGAGCATTACCGCATGGGCAATTCCGGGAACATTCTGACCCTCGTTGAAGCTGATCTGGGAAAGCAGCGCGCCGGTCGGCACAAAAAGCACTCTCTTCCACTCCCCGCTGCGCAGCTTCGGAAGAATATAGCCGCATAATGTCACGGCCGAACAGCCGCAGCCGCTTCCGCCGGAGTGTGTATCCTGAACAGCCGAATCAAAGATCGTCATACCGCAGTCCATATGAATCCCTTTCACATCATGGCCTGCCTTATCCATGAAGTCAAAAAGAATATTTTGTCCGACTGAGCCGAGATCTCCCGTGATTATCTTGTCATAATAAGTCTGATCCACTTCATAATCCCTGAAATTCTGCAAAATCGTATCTACTGCCGCCATTGCCATTGCCGCTCCCATGTTCATGGAATCCCTTGACTGCATATCCACTATTTTTCCCGCCGTAGCCCCGGTCACCTTTGCATAGATCTCTTCCTGCGCGGAGGGACTCTCCTTCCCATCCTTTCCCACGATAACAGAACCGCAGCCTGTTACCGTCCAGGTCGTCGAAAGCGGTCTCTGATTGCCGTATGCCAGCGGAAAACGGAACTGGCGTTCCGCAGAAGCAAAGTGGCTTGACGCCAGAGCCATCACACGGTCCGCATAACCTGCGTTTACCGTCATGGAAGCCAGCATGATTGCCTCTCCCATGGTTGAGCAGGCACCGTACAGACCGAACACCGGTATCTCCAAATCCTGCACGCCGAAAGAAGTAGCCACGATCTGTCCCAGAAGATCTCCTGCAAACAGATACCGGATATCGCTTTCCTTAAGCCCTGATTTTTCCAGGCATTTGAGAGCCGTCTGTCTCTGGAACTCGCTCTCGGCCGCCTCCCAGCTATCCTGTCCGTACATCGGATCCGGCTCCACCCTGTCGAAACAGGATTTAAGCGGGCCTTCGCCTTCTTTTTCACCGACGATCGATGCCGCTCCCATAATCACCGGTTCCTTATCAAATTTTATGCTCGCTTTTCCTTTCTGCATCTCACCTGCTCCTTCCTTTTACTGATTCAGCCCGAAACCGAATATCACACTGATAACACCGAGCGCCCAGGACACCAGAACCCCGTAGAGGATAACCGGCCCGGCGATTGTGAATATCTTGCAGCCCACACCAAAAACCTGGCCTTCCGCTTTGTACTCAATGGCGGGGGCAGCCACAGAGTTGGCAAAACCGGTTATGGGTACAAGTACCCCGGCTCCGGCGAAGCATGCAATTTTCTGAAATATGTTAAGTCCTGTCAGAACAACACTTAAAAGAATCAGGATTAACAGCGTCCATGCTGCAGCCGCATCCTTTTCAAGCCCTCCCTCTTTAAAAAGATTCAGCAGAATCTGACCGATCATGCAGATTAGCCCTCCGGTTAAAAAGGCCGCCAAAACATTTTTAAAGGTACTGTGTACCGGTGTCTTTTGCTTTACATACTCGCCATATTGTTTTTTATCTATTTCCATCTGCTATGCGCCTCCTGTCTTTCTTCAAAATCTCTAACTTACTAAAATATGCAGCATCAGCTTCCCATGCCTCCCAGAAAGTAGACCAGGCAGCCGAATAATTTTCCAAGGGCAACGGATAAAATCACATACTGGAGCCCCACGGCAAGCCGGATCCTTCTGCTGATAACCGGGAGAGCCTTCAGTGTTTCCGCCAGGGACATGACAAGACAGCCGACAAAGATGCCGCTGCAAAGTCCGAAAATCCCCAGCACAAGATGGCCCAGAATCGGTATCCCCAGACCTCTGGCGCCAAACAGCATCGGAAATTCAAAAATATCCAGCACGTTTCCGAAAATTCCGCCGATAATGATAACGGTCTCGTAAAGAAGAATATGACGGCTTGTCCCCGTTTTTCCAATCACCCGGGGAAAGACCCCTATGATGGCCAAAAAAGCAAAAACGCCGGCCGCTATGACGCCGCCGGCACATAATCCGATAAAAACCAGAAGAGACTGTCTAAGAAACATCTACGCCAGACTCCTTTCTTCCGTCATTCTGAATCAGGGTTTTATTGATATTATCTTCATATAAACGCATTTCCACTTCAAGCGGCGTCGGATCCGTATTCAGCTTGAGCTTTGCAAAATGGTTAAAGAATACGATAATTCCCAGCGCAAGGCCGACTGAGTAGGAGGTTTCCAGTATGGTCAGTCCATCCGACTCCTGTCCCATGATAAGACGGTAAAGCTCCTTAAATACATCCAGTACGCTGGCATCGTTGTTAAAAGTCATAATTGCAAATGCCGCGCCTGAAAAACACACCAGGCAGACAAAAATAGTTTTCAGCCACTGCCAGGTGTACATTGGCTTTTTAGATGGCTGATAATCAATGATAAAATCTGTTTCTCCTACACTGTTGACTTCCGCTTCCGGAACATTTTCAGAAATTTTCTGAACAACGTCCACAATGCTGCCCATATACCGTTTTTCCTGATCCGAATGGATTGTCTGCACTTTCACCGCTTTGCAGCGGCTGGCCGTGCTTTTGTCACTGCAGTAAACATCTGCAATGTCACTCAGGAATACATCTTTTTTATGGACCTGGGTAATCTGGCTTAGTTTTACATATACTGTCTGTGTCATGCTGCCATCTCCATTTCTTCCCTGATTTCCAGGTTTCTGACGAAGGTGCCGTCAACATGGGATGAGTTACGGCCCACGGTCAGAAGACAGTACCATACTACGGCCACGATAGCCGCCATACAGCAGAGCAGTATGATTAATCCTGTTTTTTTTCGCAGATTCATGTCACTTCACATCCTTTTCCTCTGAACTGTTTAGGGATAGTATGGTGCAAAGACGGATTTTTATTCTCTGTAAAAATAATTTAATATGAAGATCGGAAACAGGGAGGCGGCCCCTGTCTTTGCCGTCTCCCTGTTTTACCTTCCTATGAAACCATACCTACAGTTTTTCACGCATCTCACGCAGTATTTTCCGTTCCATTCTGGACACCTGCACCTGGGAGATTCCAAGGATCTCCGCTATCTGGGTCTGGGTCTGATTATAAAAATACCGTCGGACTATGATTTCCCTCTGCTTTTCTCCAGTGATTTCAGAAGCTCTCCCAGAACCATGCGGTCCAGAAGCATTTCATTTTCTTCTTTTTATTCCGCCACCTTGTCGATGAGGGACAAGGTATTATCCTCTCCCGAACCGGAAGGCGCATAGAGTGATTCAACCTGGCAGCCGGCTTCAAGGGATGCCGCCACCTACTCTTTACTGACCTCTAAAGCTTCTGAAATCTCCTCCAGCGTAGGCTCGCGTCCCAGGGAACCCGACAGGCTCTCACGGACCGCGCTCACCTTAAAGCCCAGTTCTTTAATGGAACGGCTTACCTTGATCATTCCGTCATCCCTGAGAAACCTCTTGATTTCTCCCGTGATCATGGGAACTGCATAGGTGGAAAACCGTACGTCATAGGAAGTATCAAATTTGTCGATTGCCTTGATTAGACCGATACTTCCAATTTGAAACAAATCTTCTGTCTCACATCCTCTTCCCGTAAAACGTCTGACAATACTCCAGACAAGTCCTACGTTGTCCATTACCAGCCTTTCTCTGGCTGCTTTATCCCCGCTGTGAGCCATCTCGATCAGTTTCATGGTCTCATCCATAGAGTCACCTGCCGATTTTCTTTTTCATTTTTACCATAGTTCCCCGGCCTGGCTCTGATTCCACCTCCACCTGATCCATGAACGCCTCCATAAAAGAGAATCCCATACCGGAACGCTCCCCGGAGGTATCGCTGGTATACATGGGCTCCATCGCAATCCTGATATCTTCAATTCCTTTCCCTTCGTCCCTGATCCATACGGAAAGCTCATCTTCCTCAATACCGGCTTCTATGTAAATAATTCCTTCCCCGTTCCCATATCCGTGTATGACACAGTTGGTTACCGCCTCTGAAACTGCGGTTTTTACATCGTTAATTTCTTCGAGGGTCGGATCCATGCGGCTCATGAATACGGCTACCGTAACCCTGGCAAACTCCTCATTTTCCGACCGGCTCTCAATCTGCATTTTCATCCATTCTTTTCTGGGCATTTTTCCGGCTCCCTGTTCTTTTATATCCATATTTAATTGAATTTCCTGCATGATCTGTCCCGCCTTCACACTATTCTCCTCTCTTTCCTTATCCATAGATTGCCTCTTCCCTTGTATCACACTTTTTGACAAGTCTCATTATCCCTCCTATCGTCAGGATTCTCGTTATTCTCGGACCTGCGCCGTAAATGCGGACCGTTCCCCGGCTGCCCTCCATCTGTTTGTACCGGCTCAGCAAGACTCCGATTCCGGAACTGTCCATAAATTCCGTGTTTGAAAAATCAAAAACAATTTTGTTGATATAATTTTCTTCCATCAGAAGATCCGTTTCATATTTCAGATTACGGCAGTTATGATGATCCAGTTCCTTCGGCAGATGGATGATTAGAGCCTGTCCGTCTGCCTCATAGGTAAAAAGTTCATTCTGCATTTTTATATGCTCCTTTCGATATTTCAATAATAATCTGCTGCTTTAAATTCAATGAAAAAAGAAGACACTACGGGTATCATCATTTATCTTCCGTAGTGTCTTCTATCATGTTGCTGCTTTGCGCCCTTTGCCGTTTATTCTCCGGCAGCGCTGCTTTCTTCCGAAGCGCTGCTTTCACCGGCCGGAGCCTGCGTCTCATCTGCAGCCGGCTGGGTTTCACCTGTATCCGCACCCGCTGTGCCGGTCCCCGCAGTACCGGTTCCCGCAGCGCCGCTGTTACCCGAATCCGCCTGCGACGGCTCTGTTCCCGATGGATTTTGATTTCCCATCGACTGCCCCGGCGCACCGGCCGCCTCGCTCTGCGGCGCCAGCTCCGCCAACTGGCTTCTCGCCCTGTCGGCATATTCCGAATCGGCAAACTGGGTGACGACCTGGGTGAAAAGCTGAACGGCCGTATCCGTCTGTCCCTGGGAGCGGTTAATCATCGCCATATTAAAGATAACCTTAGGGTTATCCGGCCTGATGCTCAGACAGGTCTGATAGTAGCTCAACGCCTCGCTCAGTCTTCCTGCGGACCACATCGTATAAGCCAGGTCCTCCAGAGTCTGGTATCCGTTAGTCTCTATATCCTGCTTCACCGCATTGGCAATGGCAAGATCTTTTTCATCCGTAAACAGGGCCGGATTAAAACCGGCATAAAGGGATACCGCTTCCGTCAGGTTATTATTTCTGTACGCCTGCAATATTTTTACCAGAATACTGTACTGGTTTACCACGCTTTCATTGCTGTTTAAGAAGTTGTTTAACTGCTCTTCCGCCGAATCCTTATCGCTTTTATAAGTCTCAATGCTGTTGTTCAGGCTGGAGATTTCCTCATTTTTCTGATTGAGCTGCTCATTATACTGGAGTATCTCCTGGTTGTGTTCGTTATTTAATTTCTTCGTCGCGGCCGGCATGACAAGGAAAAAGATAACCGCCGCGCCCAAAAGGAGTCCCGCACCGATATTGAGCACGGACTGCCACCCGGTATTCTCTTTGTAGCTGGGCGGAATAATGACATCGTCATCCTGCATCTGCCGGTGGGAGAATGCATTTTTAATCTTTCTGCGCTCAATCTCAGCCTTTCCCGTCCTGGCCTTGACAATCGACATATACCAGGATGCCTTGGGATTATTTTTATCTATTTTTAATACTTTATAGAGAGATTTTCCCGCCTTGGTATAGTCTTCGTGACTGATATACAGCAGCGCCAGCAGCAAATGCGCCTTAATGAACTTCGGATTGGCTTCCACCACACGTGTAAGCTGCAGGACCGCCAGATCGTCGCTTCCGCTCTGAGCCTGCTGGAGAGCCAGATTATACTTTTTCACATTCTGGCTGACCACCTCGAGGCGTTCCGGTTTTCTCTGTATCTGCTCCAGATAATGATCCGCCCTGTTGTCATTCTCCTGGAAATTCATGCTGATAACCCACTGTACAAGCGCCTCCGAGATCTCTCCCATCTCATAATATATAAGGCCCAGCAGATTTCTCGCTTCTATATGGTATTTATTCAGGTTCAAGCACTTTTGCAGATACTGTACCGCACCTGTCAAATCTCGTATTCTCGCCAGTTCCAGCCCGGTATTGTAAAAGCTGTTGGAAACCAGGCGGATTCTTTTCATCTGATCCATTCTTACCGCCTATTCTTTCATTCTCTTTAAAAGTTCAATCATGATGTCGGACATATCCGTCAAATCACTTTTTACAATCGCCTCGCCGATATCTTCCACCTCAAGGCTTGGTTTAAACCGCTCTATTTCACTGTCAAAATCAATTGCCAATACTTCTTCGCTCATGCTTTATTCCTCCTCAGCACATCCTTTATCTCTCCGATCAAATAGAGAGAACCTGCGCAGAAAACCGTATCCTCTGCTTTTTTCTCATTAACAGCCTCTTTTAATGCTTCCTCCACCGTTTTAATCACCCGGATATCGTGGCCGCTTCCATTGTCCCTTGTTCCGGCCCGGCCGTCTACAGCGTTCCAGGCATCGTGGGCGGCCTGATTAAGTTCATTAATCGCCAGTCCCCGTCCATATTCTATCTGTGTCAGAATCAGCACATCCGGCATAAATTCCCTGCAGAGAATCTCCGCCATCTCACGGTATTCCTTATCTGAAACCACGGCAAACACAAGGATTTTCCTGCCGCCGTGCCTGGCGGCAATCGTCCTGGCCGCTTTTGCAAATTCACGGATTCCGCCCTCATTGTGGGCGCCGTCCAGATAGACGTCCTTCATGATCTGCTCCATCCGTCCGGGCCATACGGCCTGTCCGATACCTCTGCAGATTACATCCCCGCCGATTCCCATAAACTCAGCAGTGCGGAACGCCAGCATAGAGTTCACCGCCTGATATTCGGCGGCAAACGGGATATCGAGACGGTATTCTCTGTCCCCATCCTTATTCTTTGCCAAAAGCTTTAAGTGATCGCCGTCAAGCTCCAGTCCGCTGTAGGACGTATTGTCCACCGGCCAGGCCCTGCTGCCCATCTCTTCCGCTTTCGCCCTGATGACGGATGACGCCTCGGCCGATGTATTATCGAATATTACGGGTACGCCGGCTTTGATAATACCGGCCTTCTCTCCTGCAATCTTAGATACTGTGTCACCCAGGTATTCCATATGATCCAGGCTGACAGACGTAATCACGGCCGCCAGGGGATGCTCCACACAATTTGTCGCGTCCAGACGCCCGCCGAGTCCTGTCTCCAAAATTACATAATCGCAGGGTGATTCTTTTACCATAACCATAAACATTAAAAATAAAAACTCAAAGTAGGAGGGATGGCCCGCCCCTATTTCTCCGAATGCTTCGAGCGCGTCACAAACCTTCCGGAATGCAAACAAAAATAATTCATCCTCCACATCACGTCCGTTAAAAGCAAACCTTTCCCGGATCGAAAGCAGGTGGGGGGATGTAAATACAGCAAAGCTATGTCCGGACTCCCTGAGAATGGATGACAGAAATGCACAGACAGAGCCTTTTCCATTGGTACCTGCAATATGCACGATTTTCATATCCTCCTGAGAAATTCCCAGAATTTTCAGCATTTCCCTGACAGTTTCCACAGTATGCTTCTCTTTAGAAAACTTCGGTATCTGATCCAGATATTCTGCTGCTTCATTCACAGCTGCGTTCTGTTCTTTCATCATATCTTCCATCTTTCTGCCTGAAGGCCTTTATCTGTAAACGGCAGTAACCGTTCAAGCTGTCAAAACTTTGACAATCGGTAATATCGCTTCATGTATAAAATAATGGTTTTACTTTACTATTATAATATACATCAGGTATTATGCAAGGAGTTTATTTCGGTATTTTTTCTGATATATCGACACGTTACTGTTCATATGGAAATAAATAGAGATTTAGTTAAGCAGGTGAGGACGCCGCCGGTACGGCCAGCGGACGGGGTGGTGGGGTGTGTATATGAGTCTTTCGTCCCGGGGTTTGGCATCGCTGTATGGAGAAGGAGATACTGTGGTTTTGTTTTGGCGGAGCCGAGAGAATGATATCCGGCTGGACTGCTTCTTCGAGGGATAGCTCTAAGACAGAGGAAGGCAAAGCCCCCCGGGGTTACGGACAAATTCGCTCCGAACTCCGAATGAGTTCGAAGCTCAGTTGTCCCGGATTTTGCCCCTTGTAGGGCTAAAATCCGCCCGGCGCACTTTGTCTCCCCTGCCTAAGAGCTATCATCTCTCGGGCGAACGTCCTTCCGGATATCATTCTCTCCTTCTCCGCCGGAAGATGTCGGCAGTATCTCCTTCTCCCGGAAGGTTTCGCCGGAACGAAAGACTCCGCCGGGTGTATCGGCCCGTCCGCCTGCGGCCGCTGATTGTCTCACGCGTTAAGTGCGGGGCGGACCTTGTCGAGGCCACCAGTGCTACCGTGTGTGGGAAATATGATATGCCTTCAATGCGCTTTTTATAAAAAATTGTGGAGGATTTGATATCGGCCTGCCGTAAACACGCAGTGGCCGCGACAGGGCCCTCCATTTAAGGTTGAGGCAATCAGCGGCCGGAACGGACCATGTCCGGTGCCGCGAAAACTTCCGCCTGAGTCTTCCGTCCCTGCGATAACCTGAACCGGGAAGTAGGCGGAATCAATTGCGGAGGGGACATGGGAGTCCGCCGGTGCTTAGCGAGGTCCCTCACGAGCTTAACACTGCTGCGCACTCCAAAGAGTGCAAACGGTCCCCGCAGCAATTCATTCCGGCCGGATTCTCCACGACCAACCTCCCACGGGGACGGAAGACTCAGACAGCCCCACCCTCACCACACCGGACATGGTCCGTTCCGGACGCGTCCTCCGGGCCTCAGTTAAATCTCCAATTTATTGCACTGTTAACTAAATGACATTGGTTCATATGGTTTTCTCCCACGAGGTGTTTTCGTGCGCTTTCTGCACAAAAATCCCGAGTTATACGGAGGCGCTGCGGGCCTGTCTGAGCCGGTTAAAGAAAAGACCGGGCAGACTTTTTTCCCATCTGCCTGGTCTTCTTTTCTGTTGAAGGCGATGACCTGTGCGCGGAGCGTGCAGGTTATCGTTATTATATGATACGGGGCGGCCGACGGCCTGTTTTCCCCTACCGGTTCGTAAATATGTCCACTACCGCATGGAAGATCTTTGTTAATACCCTCCACATTCTTGTGAACGGACCAACCTCCTCATCCTCCGCATCCTCCATATCGGAGATATCGGTGGCCTCGTCATCGTCACTGATTTCATCCGTCCGGAGTATAATCTGCAGGCTGTGGGGCGAAGGATTTTTCGATGAAGTAAAGGAAATTTTGTCTGCCTCCGGATCAATATTGAGGAAATTATTTTCATCCTCGTATTTATCCAATTGCTCATCCAGCGTATCCTTCATGCCCTCGCTGGCCGTTCTCACCGCCGTGATACTGTCGAGCGTGGTCAGACTCTTATCGAGCAGCCCACGAAGGCCCTCCAGGCTGTTCTTCGTACCTGCATCAAGGGAATCACCTGCTGCTATCATGGTCGTGTTTACAAGGCTCAGCATGTCATGTGTGCCAATAGCCCTGGTCAGGCGGTTCAGAAGTTCCTGTGTGTCCGCCAGTGAATCCAGCATGGAGGGAACATAACTGTCTGCCGTGTCAATTAGTACTCTCGTATCGTCAAGAAGATTGATCAATTCATCGGTCACGCTTCTGAGCGCTGAGACTGTGGATGCTGTTTTGTGTCCAACATTCCCAACATCACTGCATACGGCGTTGATTTTTCCAATTACCTGAGCCGCGGACTGCCGTGACAGCGGTGCCGTCCCCGATCATGGCCTGAATTTTCTGGAGAATAGCGCCCACTTCCGCCGGATAGGAGGTTCCGGACAGTGACTGGAGTACTTCCTCCACATTGTCGGCATATGGGTCCAGTTCCTCACTCCATTCGTCAAAACTCACATTGTTCACTCCACCGCTTCCCGGAAGGCCGGAAGGGCCGCCCTGCAGGGCGCTCAAATCCGACTCAGCGCCGAATGCCTGAATCTGCGCTTCCCCGTCACTCTTCTGTGCCTGTGGGGCGCTTTCCGTATCCGTATCTTTCGATGGCAAAGATTTTCCGGCATTTTCCGGTGTTTCCGGAACGGATGCATTCTCCATTTCTGCCGTTTTTCCGGCTCCATCTGCGGTTTCCGTTCCTGCTGTGCTTTCCGTTCCTGACGTGCTTTCTGTTCCTGACGGATTTTCAGCGCCTGCTGGTTTTTTTGTCTCTTCTGGTTTTGTCTCTTCTGGTTTACCCGTGTTATCACTGCCGGGAGCCGTATTTTCTGCTCCCACAGAACCGGCTGGTTTTTTCTTTCTGTTATATCGGAAGGAATCAGCCGACTTAAGGCTCTCCTCCAGCCTTTCCAGATCGTCGGATGCCAGTCCGTAAGCGCCTGAACTTCCTCCGAGCTGGCCTGCCAAAGCCTCCAGAATCTGCTGTATCTCCGCTGTCTGCTGACTGATCGCAGCCGCCAGCTGCTTCTGCTCTTCCTCTGTGATTCCCTTACCGATTCTGTCCGACATCGTGTTCAGGGAATTCTTCAGTCCTCCCAGCCTGTCATACAGCCGATCCAGCTCATCCTGGGTATCCTCCATTGTGTTGTAGATAGCATCCATATTGGCATTGATATCCGTCACCGCGTTTCTGGCTGTTTCCAGGTATGGAATGACCCTGGAGGTCTGTTCGGTAACTGAGGCCAGATCATTCAGGGCCTGGGTTGACAGAGCTTCTATCTGCTTCCTGTTCCCATTTATCTGCCCTCTGGCGTCATCAGGGAATTCAAGCCTCCCTTCACCTGTGTTACATCCATTTTCATGGCTTCCATTGAGCGCAGAAGCTGGTTCATGCTGTCGTACATTCTATCGCCGTCCTCGCGCCAGGTATCCTTCGCCTCTTTTAAATCCTTAATATTATTTAACGCATCCATTGTGCCGGGCACCATCATCATGATAATCCCCACACTCTCATAATCATCGGTGCCGATACGCACTGTATAGTCCCCGTCTTCACCCGGAAGGGCGGCAAACATAACCACGGTATTATTTCCCACCGACTGGAGCTGGGAGCCAGGGGCGTCCACACTGTAACATTTTTCCATATCCACCGGGACTACTACGGTCAGTATCATATTATTCTTGTAATAAGCCCTGGCCGCCTTGTTGGCAAATGCCTTGACATTAATTTCCACAAGACCGGATGCGCCGGACAGCTTTGACGCGTCGGCCTCCACCCCATTCAGCTTATATGAAATATCAAATGTCCACGGAAGCTCTGTCGTGCCGTCCGGCATCGTACACTGGTAATAAAACCGTTTGCTGCCCTCCGGAAGCTGCCAGGTAACGCTTCCGTCACCCAGTTCGGGTTCTGTCTTATCTGTCATATTGACTACCTTGTCATAGACTCCGTAATCTGTATAACGCTCCACGCCGTTGGTACTGCATCCTTTCACTACGTTGACCGTTGTCATGTTTCCGTAATAGTCCATATTGACATACATCGTTTCGTCGACCTGAACACGGGGAGCCGCCGCCCTGACAGGCGATGCCACACTCATGGACAGCGTGACTGCCGCCATTAATACTGCTGTTTTTCTTCTATGTCTCATGACCTTCAAGCCTCCTTCTTATCCTCGCCGCTGCCGTTTTTTCCGGGTTTCACTTTTCCCGCCATTCTTCTGAACCGTTCCCGCCTTCTCATTCTCCGCTTCTCAAAGAATTTCCGGATCCGTTCAAACTCATTATCCATCAGGATATTGTCGAACAGCACGAGAAAGGCCGGCAGCAGGGTGCATACCAGAAGCATGCTCATCCACGCTCCTCTTCCTATCAGATGTCCCAGATCTCCGATGGCGGCCACCGAAGAAATGTTGTATAAAATATAACCAACTATAGTCAGGATTGAGCCGGATGTAAGGATAGCCGGAATGCTCATGTTAAGAGCCTGGATAGCTGCCTCCCTCTTTTCCGCCTGTTTCCTGCATTCCAGATAATTGTTCGTGGTCAGAATCGCGTAATCTACCGTGGCTCCGAGCTGAATACAGCTTACAATGATATATCCCATGAAAATCATCGTATCTCCCTTAATATAGGGAACTGCCATATTAATAAAAATCGCCACCTCGATGGGGATCATGATGATCACCGGTATGGCCACCGATTTGAAACTGAACATCACTACAAAGAAGACGCCTAACAGCGACAGAACATTCACTCTGCTGTAATCCTTTGTGATTGTCGTCTCAATATCCTGGGTGGAAGGTGTCGTTCCCACCAGGTAGGAATTTTCCGGATAATATTTTTTCATCAATGCCTGAATCTCATCGGAACACTGATAGGCCAGCTTGCTCTCGCCCTTGCTTCTGACGTAAATCAGGATTCTGGAATAGTCATTCTTATGTAGCTGCTCCGTAATGCTTTTTGGAAGAAATTCCTCAGGCACACCATCCGGAAGAGAGCCGGCCATCGAGGTTACGGATTTTGTATACGCAAGTGCTTCCACTTCGTCGGTAAAAGCTTTTTCATCTATCAGCGAAGTGTTCGGCACCAGGGCCATCATCATATTGCTGCGGCCGAATTTGGCATTGATCAGCTGCTCGTCGTCGTAAACCTTTGTTCCCTCACTGGCTCCCACCGCATCATTACCGAACAGAAAACGATTCATATTCTGCGCCGTATAAGCCGGTATCATGAATATTGCGACAAAAATCAGCACGCCGTACCGGATACGGTAAATCCCGCGGCTGAGCTTATCAAATCCCGGCATAAATGAACGGTGTCCCGTTTTTTCAATCATCGGCGTCAGCCTCAGTATCATGGCCGGCATGAAGAATACCACCGTCAGCAGGCTGAAGATTATGCCTTTTGCCAGTACGATTCCCATGTCAAATCCGATATTAAATTTCATAAAGGCCAAAACTATGAATCCCACGATCGTTGTAAGGCTGCTGGCGAAAATGGAATTCAGCGCTTCATTGATAGCATTCGTCAGAGCCGTCATCTGATCCAGACCTTTATTTTTTTCCCTGGTAAACGCATGAATCAGGAAAATGGAGTAATCCATCGATACCGCAAGCTGAAGGACGGCCGACACGCTGTTGGTCAGGAATGAGATTTCCCCCAGGAAAATGTTGGTTCCTTTGTTGATCAGTATCGCCACTCCCATGACAATCAGATACAAAACCGGTTCAAACCAGGAGTTTGTCGTCAGGCAGAGAATAATAAAGATCATCAGTACGCCAAGAGTAAGTATCAGCTTCATCTCTTTCGTCACATTCTCGGCCAGCGATTTATTCTGCACCGCCATGCCCACATAATGGCCCTTTTCCCCGGTGATTTCCTGCATCGTATCAATCGCCCTGGAGGTTTTCCGGCTGGTGTCGCCTTTTTCAAAGACGATATCCATGACGGCAGAACCGTCTTTATAGTAATCATCAATACTGTTGAAGTTGATAAATGCGTCGGAAGAAAAGACATCCGTTCCGGTATCCAGCCACATGATCTGATCCACACCGTCAACCTTTTCCAGCTTATCCTTATACTGCTTAGCTTCATACAGTGTTACATCTTCAATCATAACCCGTCCGGTACCCGGATAGCCGAATTTCTCTTCCATCAGATCCAGTCCGGCTTTAGACTGTACCGTGTCCGGAAGATACCGTGTGAGATCATAATTGATATTGACAAAGGGAGCCGCCAGCATTGAAAGAAGCACGGCTATCACAAATACAATCTCAATGGCCCGGCTTCTCTCTATGATGAATACAGGAAGAGAAAAGGAACCCTTTTTTTCTTCAAGCTGTTTTCTTTTATCACGCAAAAATTTCAGTCTCATGTTTCCCTGCTCCTGTCTGTTTCCTGCTGCATTCACGGCCCTGCTGAAAATTCAGCGCCGTATAAATGGCAGCCGTTACCTCATAAAAATCACCATATAATAATCTTTTCCATTGACCTTTTCATGGGCAAGCCCCATCTCTTTATAATAAACCGCACGATCGGAACGCTTCTTTTCATCACTGTTATGGTTTCTCAACAGCTTATCCTCAGCCGCATCCGCTCCGTCGCAGTTCATCAGATAGACTTCCATAATGCGTCTGCCGCTGTTATAGCCGATTGCTTTCAAATACTCGCTCAGTGTGCCCTCATCCGGTATTTTTCCGCTGCCGTAGCCCTTTGTCCTGGCCATTTGAAGACGATGCTCCGCAATCTCCTGCAGCCTGCCGTTTATGACATAGCTTGCATCCTTGTCATAATTCTTTTTATCGTCCTCGTAATAATCGTCTTCCTCGTCACCGTCAAACGAATCCTCTTTCAATTCATTCAGATTGTCGGCAAGTGCCTGAAGCTCCGTATTATAAAAGCCGACCGGAAAAGCTCCGCCGCCCGTGTTTTTCTCGCGCCTGGCACTCGCAAAGCTGCCATCCGCATTGAATGTATACTGGGTTTCATCTTTCCTCAGAGTACTGTTCTGCATTGTGCCGTTATCGCGGAAATAATAGTGTTTGCCGTCCACCTTTTTCCATCCGGTGGCCATAATGCCCGATTCATCCAGATAATACCAGGCATCGCCCTCACGGAACCAGCCCGTCTGCCTGTTCCCGTCCTCTCCAATCCTGTACCAGTTTCCGTCTGCCTCCAGCCAGCCCGGCGCGGCCGCCGTACCGCTCTCAGTTATGTATTTCCATCTTCCTTCATTATCCTGCTGCCAGCTTCCGCTGTCTGCCATTGCAGGCACTGTCATTCCAAGTGTAAGTGCCAGGCAGAGTGCCGCTCCCGGGAACAATCTTAATTTCTTCATTTTTCCTGAATCCATCTTTTTATTTCTATATAAGTTATTTTCATTATTCATCTGGTTTCCACTCTTTCTTCATGAATATGGGGCAGGGCCGTGAATAGTAACCCCGGCCCAAGCGCATCTGCAAGCCGTCAGCCCTGTGGTGTAGAAAATTTATTTTCTTCCCATTCGGCTTTTCTCTCTTCCGACACTGCCCGGATCATTGCCGCCACTTCTCTGTCCGTAAAATGGCTGCTGTCGATCATCAGGTCGTAGCTGCTTCTGTCCCCCCACTTTTTCTTAGCGTAATAGTTATAATAATTTCTTCTGATTTTATCGGCCTGACGGACAAGATAAAGAGCCTCCTCCCCGTCTGTCTCATACCGCCTTCTGATTTCCTCAACCCTGGCCTCCAGAGGCGCATAGATAAAGACGGATATCAGTCCCTCCTGCTTCTCCAAAACCTTATCGGCACATCTGCCTACAATGACGCAGGAGCCTGCATCTGCATATTTTCTAATCAGTTCAGACTGAATCGCAAAAAGTGTATCATTCATCGGTTTTCCATATCCTGTATATTGATTTGACTTCGCAGGAACTTTAAAAAGAAAACGGTTGGCCTTCATCTCGTCAGCCTCTTCCAGTTCTTTTGTCTCAAAACCGCTGCAGCAGGCCGCCTCTTCAATTAAATGCCTGTCATAACACGGAACCTCCAGCTCCTTTGCTAAAAGTTCACCGATTCGCCTGCCTCCGCTGCCAAATTCCCTTCCTATGGAAATAATGATTTTTTTCATCTTTATTCCTCCTAAACAACATTCAATATGTTAATTGACATTTATTTATTTATAAGCTATAATGCATTATACTAACTCATGGAGATTTATACAATAATCATTTTTTCATTCCCAATCTAATAAACAACACTTTTGTCTTATATGTTCATTAACAATAATTTTTGTGCAAAATGGACAAAAAGGGACAATTGTTAAATTCCCGTTAAGAAACATTTTTAAAAAGGAGAAACGTCATGAAAGAAGAGAAAAAAGAAGAAACTATTGACCGGCGGATCAGGAAAACACGCCGGCTCTTAAGAGAATGCCTGACCGCCCTTCTGAAGGAAAAAAAGGTTCAGGATATTACGGTAAGGGAAATTGCCGATATGGCAGACATCAATCGTGGAACCTTTTACCTGCATTATAAAGATGTCTTTGACTTGATGGAACAGATTGAGAATGAGTTGTTAAAAGAACTGGAAGATATGCTGAACCACCATCAGGCTCAGGATTTGTTATCCCGGCCTTCCCTGATATTTGCTGAGCTATATCCCCTTGTGCAGGATAATGCCGACATTGTCTCGATTCTGATAGGCGAAAACGGCGACTTGAATTTTGTCAACCGTTTAAAGCACATCGTGCGTGAAAATGTCTGAAAGACTGGATGGCGCTGAAACCGCTGCGTAATTCGAACGCTTTTGAAGCTTACTATGCTTTTATTGTTTCCGGATGTATTGGAATGGTTCAGTACTGGTTAAGTTCCGGAATGAAGGAAAGTGCGGAGGAGCTTGCTTATATGACGGAGAATATTATATTAAATGGGATACGGGTGCTGGAGAAGGAAGCAAAATAGATTTAACGATATCCTGTACGCTCCGCGCACAGGTCACCTCCTTCAATTAAACAGATAGCCGCCGGGCTCGGCCCGTCCACCGCCTGCGGCCGCTGATTGTTAACCCTGGAACGGAAGACACAGTCAACCGTTCTCATCACACCGTCTCCGGTCCGTTCCGGACGCGTTCTCCATTCTCAACTCCCGCCTCATATGGATCCGAAACAATTTTATCCCCTTCCGACAGCCCGTCAAGAATTTCCGTTCTCCCGTTTTCCGTCCGTCCCGCTTTAACGGCAACCGCTTCTGCTTTCCCATTCTTATCTCTGTAAACGATTGCTCTTTTTCCATCCGGAACAATTGCGGAGACGGGAACTGTCAGCACATCCTTCGCTTTGATTATCCGGAAGGTGACATCCGCCTGCTGTCCGGCGCCGAACCCGGTATTAAAAATACCCGGTTCCACTCCTTGCATTGCCTCTTCCCATGGTTCCAGCTCCACCTGGCAGCGGCTTTCTTCAAGTCCTGTGGAGGACAGCTCCTTCGACGCCGTCCTGGCGACAAAGGTCACCTGCACCTGGCCTTTTGTCCCGTCGGGATACACTGCCTCTGCCACAGTTCCGGGTACAATGCCCGAGACGTCTTCTGCAAGCACAGAGGCCGACAGCTTCATCCCATCATCACGGTAAATCTTGACAGCCGCCTGATTCTGAGCCAGAAACGCTCCCCTTTCCGTATAGACTTCCCATAATATGCCATCGTAAGGCATGCGGATTTCCGCGCCTCCGACCGCTTCATTCAGTGTATTAAGCTGCCTTTCGCAGGAAGCGATCTGTTCTATCATATAATCTCTCTGACGTTCGGAATTTATCTCCTCTGCCTGAAGATACTGCTGATGCGCCTGTACCATCTCCAGCTCAAGCATCTCCAGCTCTGTCCGGGAGAGATAGCCGTCATCCGCCAGGACCTTACCGGCCTCGTAGTTTTTCTTTGATAAACGGTAACTTCGATCTGCCGCTTCGTAAGAGGACGCTGCTTCTCCGTTTGTACCGTATAGCCGGTCATATTCCTGCTTAGCCAAACTTAACTGCTGCTTTAGCTGCTCTTTTTGGATATCCGTACTGATTTCCAGTACCGTCTCTGTCCTTAGGAGGACTTCTCCCGCCCTTACCTGGCTTCCCGGTTTAAAAGGGACATCCGACACACTCCCTGCTGCCGGGGCGCTTAATATCATACTGTGAACAGGCGTCAACTCTGCCTGGACGGTAAAGCTCTTTTCCAGGTTCCCATATCTGACCACTTCCATTTTAGCCGTGACCGGCTTAAACAGCGAAATCCCAAATACAGCGAGGCAGATAACCACAATCAATGCCGCCAGTATTTTTTTGTATTTCTTTTTCATATAGCCGCCCTCCATTTATTCTTCGCTGCAGCTTCGCCGTCCTCTATTCGCGCTCCCTCAGAAATTCTGCCGGGAGTATTTTTTTAAGCTTCCGGTGCAGTGCCGCGGAACCCAGAAGCGCGGAGCATGCGGTGAGGCCTGCCGCAGCGAGCAGCGCATTTGCATCCAGCACTTTGGGAATTGTGTACATGTCGCAGGACATTGTGGCTGATATCAGGCGGCTGGCCAGATATGACAGCGGGATTCCAAGAATGACAGAGCCCGCCGCCAGTACCCATTGTCCTGCCGACAATACATCCAGGCATTCTTTGCTGTTTAACCCCAGGAGCATGAGAACGGAAAGCTGCCTGCTCTGAATCAGGGAGACAGCTCCTTTTCCCTGCAGTTGCTGCCGAAGGTTTTTAAGAACACCGCGGGAGGCTTTTAGGTAAACGCCGGTAAAACCGTCTTTATAAGCGCTCACGGCCGCCGCCCCCTGATAAGATGCGTAGGCATAGCTGCCCATATACTGCGCTATAATATCAGTGACAACTGCTTCTGTCTCTTTCTTTTCCGGGTAAGCAGTGCGTATCTCTACGGAACCTCCCCGTTTGACTCCCAGCTTTCCTGCCATATGTTCCGAAAGGACGATTCCTTCTTCTTTTACTTTTACACGCTGTCCGTCCGGACGGTACAGATGAATCAGCTCCGTATCCATATCAATTCCCTGGAGGGTACAGTCAACTTTTCCCTGCGGGCCTGCCAATGTAACCGGAAACTCAATGATTCCCTCAGAAATCAGGATTCCGGGATCCCGGACCGCTTCCAACGCGTCGAGACGGCTGACCGGATGGCTGAAATATACCATAATGTCCTGCTTTTGTGTCTTTTCCCAGTAATCAATGATAAAAACATCAAACAACGCATTCATCGATACGAGAGTCGCCGTAATCATATACGCGGCTGCCATACCCGCCAGGGAAAAACAGGTTCTCCTGGGATTTCTGGCCAGACTTCTGAGTCCCATCAGTCCCGGTATTGTAAGTATCTTTACAACACCGGGAATTTTTTCCAGAAAAGAATTTCTCACAGCGCCGGGGGCAGCCGGACGCAGCGCCCTGGCAGGCTCCGTCTTCCACATGGCGCCTGCGCTAATCCATGAGACAGACGCGCAAAAGACGGCAGCGCCAAATGTTCCCGTCAGCATATATGCGGCCGACAGAGGCGCTGTGACGGACGGCAGCTTGAAATACACCCGGTAATAATCTGCCATCGGATCCGCCAGTATATATCCGAGCGCCGTTCCGAGAATGCCTCCTGCCGCGCCGATAACGGCTCCATATAAAAGGTAGTGGAACCGAATCTGCCATTTCGAAATTCCCAGGGCCATCATCGTACCGATCTGTGTCCTCTGCTGCTCCGTCATACGGCTCAGTGTAATATATAAAACGACAGCCGCCACCGAAAGAAAGAGGAAGGGAATCACGCCGGACATTTTTTCAAGCTGTTTGATTTCTCACCGACCATGGCGGCGCCGGTCTGATCCGCTCCCTCATAAACCGAAATCAGTCCGTAGGCCTCCAGAAGCTGTTCCACCGCATCTTCCACACGCTCCCATTCCACTCCGCTTTCCAAGCGTATCAGAAAGCTGTTCGCCCTGTTTTCCTTCCCCAGAAGCCGGGCAATGGTCCGGTAGGAGGCAAATGCAGCATCATAAGTCTCCGGGCTTGGTAACAATTCATTCCTGTCGCGGATCATATAGATATTTTCAGGTGTTGTGCCGATTCCGGTTATCTTCATCGGGACCTTTTTTCCAGCAACCACAATCTTAATGGTGTCTCCCGGTTTCAGGCCTCTGGCATTCGCCATGCTTTCCCCCAGTATCAGCTCCTGCTTTCCCTCCCCAGGCATCATTCCTCTTGTGAGCAGGGGCCGGTTCATCTGGCCCTCCGACCACGAGACAAGGTGCAGCTCAGCCTCGCCCTCCACATCGGCCAATTCCACATTCTGCACGAGACGCCCTTCTGCAGCGGAAACTCCGTCCAGCCCTTCCAGCCTGGACGCCGCCTGGAGATCCGTATCTGCCGTATCTGCAAAACCGTCACAGTAATCCGTATTCCTGAAAAATGTATCCCTGGACAGCACCATGTTATCATAGCAAAGTCCCAGAACAATGTATCCGCACAGACCGATTGCTACAATCAGGATACAAAGTATGTAGGCAGACAGGGAGGTCCGGATATCACGGAGCATTTTTTTGAATAAAATAACTGCCATATCCGTCCCTCCCTCTTAAACCGCCCGGCTCCGCCAGGCCGCCTGTTCCTGCCCGCACCGCCGGCATAAAAAGACGGCGCTTACCAGTCGAGTTCCTCCGCCGTGCATGGCGCTTCATTGTCCTCTATTCGTATCAGTTCTCCGTCTTTCATATGAAATATACGGTCAGCCACACGGGCCATCTGGATTATGCGTGATTGTCATCACAGGACAGTTAAGCCGCTTCCTGACGTCTAAAAGCAGCTTTACAACCGCAATGCTGTTTTTACTGTCCAGAGCGCCCGTCGGCTCATCGCAGAGAAGCAAATCCGGTCTTTTGACAACCGCCCTTGCAACAGAAATACGCTGCTGTTCCCCACCGGAAAGCTGAGACGGAAAGTGACCTGCCCGCTCCTCCAGACCGACCATGGCGAGCGCCTCATCCGCCTTCATCGCACTTTTCACAGTGACGCCGCCAGTTCCACATTCTCCCTGGCCGTAAGCGACGGAATCAGATTAAAGAACTGAAATACAAAGCCGACTACATCACGCCGGTAAAGCGCAAGCTGATCCAGCGTCTTATCCGTCACATTCTGATTACCGTACCACATCGCTCCGGAGGTTGGGCGGTCCATACCTCCGACTATATTCAGAAGTGTGGATTTACCGGAACCGGAAGGCCCCAGCACCACGATAAATTCTCCGCGCCTGATTTGAAAGGAAACATTTTTCAGGGCGTTCACGATTACATCCCCCGACTCGTAACGCATGGAGAGCTTTTCGGCATTCAGAATCACTTCCCCGCACGGTTCACCATCACTGCTATTCTTTTTTATAAGCAATCTGCTTAAACCACCTTTCCCATATGTAAAAGTTTCGCATCATATCCTCCAAACAAGCGGCTTTCCCCTTCTCTGACTGTCATGGATATACACATCGGTAATCCATGTGGGCAATTCTTCATTAGACCGTTAGGGAAATTGACTAAATCGTTACAGTTCAGCCTTCGGCTAAAAAACAGCGAAAACACCTCGCGGAATACATCATGGCTGAACTGTTACACTATATCAGTCAATTTAATTGTATCGCATTGACTGATTTTTACAAGGGGAAGGAGAAATTTTCTCAGATATTTCTCTGCATGATGAGCGTCTGCTAAGTTACTGTTCACACGGTTGTGTCATTTAGTTAAGCAGGTGAGGACGCCGCCGGTACGGCCAGCGGACGGGATGGTGGGGTGTGTATATGAGTCTTTCGTCCCGGGGAGAGATTGTCGTGGTTTGGGGCTGCGGGGAAGATAAAGTCTGCGGAGCACACTCCCGCTCTGTGAAATTCATCGCGCTGCTAAGCTCGACAGGACCTCGCTAATCAGCGATGGATTTCAACGGCATCCGCAGACTTTATCTTCCCCTCCGCCCCAAGGCTATGTTTTCGCCGAGACGAAAGACTCCGCCGGGGGTAACGGCCCCGTCCGCTGGCCTGCCGCCGCTGATTGTCTCACGCGTTAAGTGCGGAGGGCGGACCTTGTCGAGACCACTCAGCGCTTTCGTGTGCGGAAAATATGATATGTCTTAAATGCGCCCTTATGAAAGAATTACGGAAGGTTTGATTTCAGTTTGCCGTAAATACGTAGTGGCCGCGACAAGGCCATCCCCATTTAAGGTTGGAGACAATCAGCGGCCGGAACGGACCATGTCCGGCGTCGGGAAAACCTTCGCCTGAGTCTTCCGTCCCCGGCGAAAACCTGAACCGGGGAAGTAGGCGGAATCAATTGCGGTGGGGACATGGGAGTCCGCCGGTGCTTAGCGAGGTCCCTCACGAGCTTAGCACTGCCTCGCACTCCAAAGAGTACAAACGGTCCCCGCAGCAATCCATTCCGGCCGGATTCCCCCCTCACGACAACCTCCACCCGGGGATGGAAGACTCAGCCATCCCCCTCACCACACCGCTTTCTGGCGACGCGCGAACAGTAACGCTGCTCATACTGCGGACACCCGGACGGATAGTTCACATATTGAAAAATGGCCTGTTCTAAGTTATAATAAATGGCGGCAGAAAATGATGCCGCCGAAGGCGGTAACCTGTTCGCAGAGCGTTCAGGTTATCGTTATCTGAAGATAACATTACCTTAAATGCAGCATATTCAAATGAACAGGGAAGGGAATCTAACTATGATAAGTGATTACAGGAACAAATTTGTTACTCCGGAAATAGCTGCCGCCAAGGCAGTCCAATCCGGTGACTGGGTGGACTACGGTTTTGGCGCCGGCTTTCCGGAGCTGATGGACAAGGCGCTTGCAGGGCGCAAAGGGGAATTGAAAGATGTGAAAATCCGCGGCGGCCTGGTAATCCGCCCCCGAATTGAAGTCGTGGAATGCGACCCTGAGCAGTCCTCTTTTTCATATTACAGCTGGCATATCGGGGACTATGAGAGGAAGCTGCAAAGCCGTGGATTATGCCAGTTTATCCCGATGATTCTCCGTTCACTGCCGGAGCTTTACCGTAAGCATATCCGCGTCGATGTGGCTTTTGTTCCGGTATCGACCCCCGATGACAATGGCTACTGCGGCCTGGGTATCTCCAATTATGCATGGAGAACTATTTTCGAAAATGCTCGTACCGTTGTGTTTGAAATTAATGAGCATCTGCCGAAACTTCACGGGGTGGACGGCTCCCACCGGGTGCATTTGTCGGAGGCTGACTTTATTGTGGAGGGCGAACACGAACCGCTTCCTCTGCGCACTTACCGGGAACCCTCTCCTATTGATGTGGAAATCGCCAGACATGTGGTAAAGGAGATTCCCGACGGCGCAGTCTTGTCCCTCGGCGTGGGCGGTGTTCCTTTCACAGTTGCAAAGATGCTGGCAGAATCGGATCTTAAAGATCTCGGCTGCCATACGGGGACCATCAGCGACGCGTTTCTGGCGCTCTATAGAGCCGGGAAGCTGACGAACAGACTGAAAGAAATTGATACAGGATATTCTACCTGGAACCTTGCCATGGGTTCACAGGAGCTTTATAACTGGCTTGATGAGGAACCGATGCTCTTCCGCCCGGCTGATGTGGATTACGTCCACTCTCCTGAGCGTATCAGAAGGATGAAACGGGTAATCAGTATCAACGGCGGTGTGGAACTGGATCTGATGGGCCAGGAGAATGCGGAATCAGCGGGCAGCCGCCAGCTCTCCGGTACAGGCGGACAGCTCGATTTCCTGGAGGGAGCCTTCCGCTCTGAGGGCGGGAAGGGCTTTATCTGCCTTGCTTCCACGCATAAAAAGAAGGATGGAACACTTAAATCGAATATTGTGCCGTTTGTTCCGGGCGGCAGCGTGGTATCGGCTCCACGGAGTATGATTCAGTATGTGGCAACGGAATTTGGGGTTGCGAAGCTGTCGGGACTGTCTTTACGGGAACGGGCAGAGGCGATGATATCGATTGCGCATCCGGATTTCAGGGATGAGCTTGGGAGGTATGCGCGGGAGAATTTTGGATGAGCTGATGTCATAGTTCGAATCGCTTACTGACAATAACTTTATAAAATAAATACTCAAATTTAGTGAAAAAAAGCCGCTTAATCAAATATCAAGCGGCTTTTTCCATCTTCTGCCTATCACATTACCTTCATTTTCAACGAGATAACTCCCGACAAACCGGCTATAATAATACTAAAAATAAAAACCACATTAACTACTGATATAACTACTGATACATCAAATAAGAAAGCGAGGCTCCCTCCATGACATCTAAAACCACTCCTCCTCTTCGGGAAATCTATTTCGCAGGCGGCTGTTTCTGGGGCGTTGAAGAATATTTTTCACGCATTCCCGGTGTTTATGACAGCATTTCCGGTTATGCGAACGGCAACATTCCAAATCCCACCTATGAAGAGGTCTGTACCGGCACGACCGGTTTTGCAGAGACTGTCCGGGTTATCTATGAGCCGGATATTGTTACGCTTCGCATACTGACGGAGCAGTATTTTAAAATTATTAATCCGGTCAGTATCAACCGGCAGGGTAATGACAGGGGCAGCCAGTACAGAACCGGTATCTTTTACGCAAATGAAGAGGATACCGCAGCCATTCAGCCTGTAATGCAGGCCATACAGAAAAAATTTTCCGAGCCATTGGCCGTAGAACTGGCACCAATCAGGAATTTTTATCCGGCTGAAAGCTATCACCAGGACTACCTGAAATTGAATCCAAACGGATACTGCCATATTGATTTCAGCACACTTCATGATTTAACAACACGGCCGGACGGGAAAGTAGGCCTCGGCTTGCCGGTGAAGAATTGAAAAATACATTGACTGAGGAACAATATAACGTGACACAGAACTCTGCCACTGAAAAGCCTTTTACCGGGAAATATTATGATAACCATGAACCCGGCCTTTATGTTGATATTGTTACCGGTGAACCGCTCTTTATTTCTTCCGACAAATTTGATTCCGGCTGCGGCTGGCCCAGTTTTACAAAACCGGTGGACAGCAGCGCCGTGACAGAACACATTGATACCGGCTACGGCATGAGACGTACTGAGGTGCGCAGCCGCGAGGGAGATTCCCATCTTGGCCACGTTTTCACGGACGGCCCAAAAGAATCCGGCGGTCTTAGATACTGCATCAACAGCGCCTCTCTCCGCTTCATACCGGCCGGACAGATGAGGGAGGAAGGTTATGGAGCCTATCTCTCCCTGCTCAATTCCTAAATAATAACTCTCTCTATCTACGCCAGGTGTGCGTCTGAGAAGCTAACCGCAGGGTCCGCTGCACCGCCGCTTCTCAGGCGCAAAACTGCATTTTTCCAGTTTCTGTGCATCGCATGCAGCGGTTCGCAAAACAGCGTTTTTAGCAGGGCCGTGAATACGGGAATAGTGACTGCTTACATGTTCTACTGCTCTTTCATCCACTCAAACAGGCTTATCTGCCGTCCCATTCCTGCTTCCTGCTGTTTCAGCCTTCCCGCCTCTTCCCGCTCCAAACAAGTCTCGGGCAGGGCGTTTAGAAACTCCGACTGCTCTCTGTCCGTCACCAGAATCAACTGCTCCTTAGCCCTGGTCATTCCCACATAAAACAATCTCCGTTCTTCCTCTTTGTCCTTTTCCCCCGACTGCCCCTTTGTCTCCAGAGGAATCAGCCCTTTTCTGACCCCGCACAGAATCACCACGGGAAACTCCAGTCCTTTGGAGGCATGCATCGTCATTAAAGTAACCGCATCTGAACGGTACTGTTTTTTGCCGGGCCGAATCAAATCTCCCTCTGTGCCAAAGGCAAGTGCATCGGTAAATTCTTTCATATTGCGGTACATGCCGGAAAGCTGCCTCAACTTTTCCATATTCTGATTATCCAGGTTCTGATCGGCAATCCATTTATCCAGAATGTCATAAGGTTTTTCTTTTATCATCAGTGGAGAATACGTTTTTGCGGCTCTTTCTTTTTTAAATGCCGCTTCCCGCTCCGGACCATCCATCCCGTTCCAGAGAAGGCGTTGGCAAAGCTTTGCCAAAAGCGCTCCTCCCCGTTTAACAGGCTTCTGAAAAAGCTGACACTTCCTCTGACAGCCGTATCAGCCAGAAAATCATCCCGGCCGGCAACGCGGTAGGGTATCCCTTCTTTCCTCAGGCATGTCTCCAAAATGCCGCCTGACGGTGTGTACGGTAAAGCACTGCAATATCTGAAAAACCGGATAAACGCCCTGTAACCCGTTTTTCCTGCGCATCCAGCATATCGATGCCGCCAATGAGCCGGTTGATTTCTTTTGCGGTAAATATTGCCTCCGCCCTTACACTTTCTGCCGTTACCAGGCGGATGGGACTTCCCACTGTACACACAGGTTCCAGTTTCCACCTCTGACCCGGATTTACTGAGATGACTGCCTGCGCCCTCAAGGATTGCTGGTACGGAACGGTAGTTTTATTAAGGGTAATCTCCTTTAAGGAGGGATACTTTTTCAGGTATTCAAAGCAGGCCGGGTCCGTTCCCCGAAACCCGTAGATGGCCTGATCCGATCCCCTATGACAAAAAGCTCCCTGCCCCCGGAATTCCAAAGTCTGATAAGCTCAAACTGGACGGGATTGACATCCTGGAATTCATCCACCAGAAGGTAATGGAACCGGCGCCTGCCGATTTCTTTCTTTGGCTCTGACTTAAAAAGTTTCAGAGTCTCAAGCAGCAAATCGTCAAAATCACATACTCCCTCTGCCAGTAACCGTTTCTGATACTCAGAAGCCGCTTTGTGAAAAACAGTATTCTCATCCGTATCTTTCCCGGCGCCTGATGGCTCCATCCCCGATTTTTCCAGAGATAAACGCCTCAAAAATCCAGACGGACTCTCCGGCAATCCATATTCCTTTATAATTTCCCCGGCTGTCTCAAGGAGCATCTCTTCCTGCGCCGGAATGCATTCAAAATCATTCTCTTTAATATTTCCAGGCAGATAGAATGAAATGTACCGATATTCAGGAGACGTACTGTCTTTTTCCTCCTTTCTGCTTCTCCAGACGCTGTCTCAGCTCCGCCGCCGCTTTATTTGTAAATGTCACCGCCGTAATCTCTGAAGGTTTTACACCTCTTTCTTTGAGCAAGTGCAGAATTCTCGCAGTCAGTGTTCCCGTCTTACCCGTTCCCGGACCGGCTTTAACCGAGACTGCCCGGGCCAAAACGGTAACTGCCTCTTTCTGGTTTTCTATTCAGGAATATTTCCCAGGAAGGTCATGCCTCTCTATTATGATTCCTTCCGGTTCCTTCGATGCAGCCGCCTCTGTGACAGACGCATCCGGCGTTTCTGCCTTATGAAAAATTTCTGTCGGAATCTCTTCGATCACAATATCCTGAGACGGCAAAGCCAGGCTGATCTGCCCGTCCACATTATCAAGTTCCCACGGTTCAAACAACTGAATTGTCCCGTACTCTCCGTCAAATCCCGGCTTTCGCTTTACTTCCCCGCGGCGCAGCCGGCTGATGCCCTCCGCTATCATTGTCCCTGCCGTCAGCCTGATATCCTCCGCAGGTACATTTCTCAAGATGGAAAACTCATCTCCCAGACGTCGGATCATTTCCTGGTACATCCGCTGGACTCTCACACCGGCAGCCGATTTTCCGGTAGACGCGGCGATTACCTCCGGGAGGGGCACAAGACTTTCAAACACTTTTCCATCCGGCCTGAGATACCCTTCCGCCCGATCAGCCAGCTCTTCCACACGGTGCGATACGCCTATCGTCAGTTTTTTCCCAGGGCATTTTCCGTCAAACTTCCGGGCCTCAGCCGGACTGAGGCAAAGATGGCACTTGCGGTGCCCGTCGAAATGATATTTTCCTTCCTCCGGAAAGAATTCAATTGTTCCCTGAAGGCCCTCGCCCGTCTCAATCGCTTTCTTTAGTGCCGGATAGGACAGCTCCCCCTCGATCAGATTGGCCTCCCGCCCCAGTTTGGCAGGCGAATGAGCATCGGAATTGGAGATAAGCTGATAGGAATCGAGAGCCGATAGTCTCCAGTTCATAGGCGGATCAGAGGAAAGTCCTGTCTCCAGAGCATGAATATGAGGCGTTAAATCCCCAAAGCATTCCTGGATTGTATCAAAGCCGGAGAACGCTCCGAATAATGAAAATGAGGCGTCCAGATATGCGCAGGAATATAGACGGCTTCCGGACAAAGCTCCAGCATAATCTCAAGGAGATCATGGCAGGGCAATCCCAGTATGGGCCTACCGTCGGAATGGATATTCCCTATTTGTTCAAGCCTCAGTGACAGCCGCTCTGCATCCTCGAGACCGGGAAGCAGAAGCAGGCTGTGAACCTTTCTAACCCTCTCTCTCTGCTTATATATGGAACTGATTTCTCCTGTTACCACAAATCGGGGAGTACCCGAATCGTCTGTGAGCGGATCGCGTACCCGGTATTCCTCCTTTAACGTGTACAGGCCCTCCTCTGCAGGGACCAGCTTTTCCTTCAGTTCTTCCCTCCATGCCGGATGAGTGAAATCTCCGGTTCCCAATAGCCGGGTTCCCTTTTTTCTCGCCCACAGTTCCAGAATTTCAGGCGTGCAGTCACGGCTTGTGGCTCTGGAATAGCGGGAATGAATGTGTAAATCTGCTATGTACATTCTGTTTCTCCTTTATGTGTCTGTAGTATTTCATTTGCCGTAAGCATCCAGTTTGCAATATAACTATAAACAGTATAGCACAAAATCACTTCGGGCCATTCTATTTTTTCCCCTGTTTACATATTTTGATTTGAGGTGTTTATATGCAATCCTGTGAATTTGCCATGACCATAACCGCTCTGGCCTGCAATCTTGCCTAGGGCAAAACTCCGGATGAGATCGCCCTCTATGCCGCTTTTTTCTCCCAGCTTGGAGACACTCTGGCAACCATTGCCGCTCACCAGGAATTTTGTGCTCCCAAGGACTCCGCATCCCCAACCGCAGATGTTTCCGAGTCAATTTAGAAAATACGCCGGACTGCCGGAAATGGAAACCTCCATATCCGACAGCCCGGCGTATTTTTCTGTAGTTTATCTCATGATTCAGCTTACGCTTTATATTCCATCGGTGCCTGCCTCAAGCCGTTTGCTGCCTGTTCCGTATCATTCTTCATGGCAAACTCATTTTTATTTCTTAAGCTGGATAAGCCTTTCCTGCACCTGCGCCATCATCTGGGTATATTTCTCCAGCTTTGACCGTTCCTCCGCAATCTTCGCCTCCGGAGCTTTGCTTACAAACTTTTCATTACTCAGCATTCCTGTAACGCGTGACAACTCCTTAGCAAGCTTTTCTTCCTCTTTTCCAGACGTTCAATCTCTTTATCAAGATCCACCAGCTCTGCAAACGGCATATAAATTGCTGCCTGGGAAGTTACTGCCGATACCGCATCGTCTGCAATCCCGGCCTTATCCTTCTGAAGCGCCACTTCACCTGCATATCCCAATGTTGCAAAGAAAACCCGGCTATGCTCAAAAATGCCCAGAATCTCTTCGTTATCGGACACAACATATACTTTCGCCTTTCTTGCTCGGCGGAACGTTCATGGATGTGCGCACATTACGGATTGCTCGTACCGCCTCCTTGATAACCTCGACGGCCTTTTCTTCTCCGGCAAAGTTCCACTCTCCTTTGTAAACCGGCCAGGAGGAAATCATGATGGATGGTTCCTCATCCTGAAGGTTACAGAAGATTTCCTCTGTGATAAACGGCATATAAGGATGAAGGAGCTTCAGCGAGTTAATCAGGACGGTCTTAAGTGTCCACAGAGCCGCCGCTTTTGTCGTGTCGTTGTCATCCCAGAGCCTTGGTTTTACCATCTCGATATACCAGTCACAGAATTCCTCCCAGATAAAATCATACACCTTCTGGAGAGCGATTCCCAGCTCATATCTGTCCATATTTTCCGTCACGTCTTTTGCCAGTGTATTTACTTTGGACAAAATCCAGCGATCCGCCATTGTTAAGTCCGAGAGACTGACATCGGCATCCGGCGCTTTTTCAATATTCATCATGATGAAACGGCTCGCGTTCCATACCTTGTTTGCGAAGTTTCTGCTGGCCTCGACTCTCTCCCAGTAGAAACGCATATCATTACCCGGTGCATTTCCGGTCATCAGGGTCATACGGAGAGCATCCGCGCCGTACTTATCAATTACCTCCAGCGGGTCGATGCCGTTGCCGAGTGATTTACTCATCTTACGTCCCTGGGAATCCCTTACCAGGCCGTGAATCAATACGGTATGGAACGGTTCTTTTCCCGTCTGTTCAAGTCCTGAAAATACCATACGGATTACCCAGAAGAAGAATGATATCGTATCCTGTTACCAGCACATCCGTCGGATAGAAATACTCAAACTCCGGTGTTTTCTCAGGCCAGCCGAGGGTCGAGAAGGGCCACAGCGCGGAAGAAAACCAGGTGTCAAGCGTATCTTCATCCTGATGTAAATGGGTGCTGCCGCATTTCGGGCAGACTGCCGGCGTTGTCTTCGCCACCGTCATCTCGCCGCATTCCTCACAGTAATAAGCCGGAATCCGGTGTCCCCACCAGAGCTGTCTGGAGATACACCAGTCGCGGATTCCCTCGAGCCAGTGGAGATATGTCTTACCGAAGCTCTCCGGAACAAATTTGAGACGTCCTGACTGCAATGCCTCAATGGCCGGTTTCGCCATCTCGTCCATCTTCACAAACCACTGCGGTTTTACCATCGGCTCTACCGTCGTGCCGCAGCGGTCATGGGTTCCTACATTATGTGCATGGGGAACCACTTTAACGAGAAGTCCCTGGGCCTCTAAATCAGCCACGATTACTTTTCTGGCCTCATAACGGTCCATGCCCTTGTATTTTCCGAGAGCGCTGATTGTCGCATCATCATTCATGATGCAGATCTCTTCCAGGTTATGGCGTTTACCCACCTCAAAATCGTTCGGATCGTGAGCCGGCGTTATTTTAACACAGCCTGTTCCAAAATCCTTGTCTACATACTCATCCGCCACAACCGGGATTTCACGGCCGGTCAGCGGCAATTTCAGCATCTTTCCAATCAGTTCCTTTATGCATTCCTGTCATCCTCCGGCCACGCAACTGTATCGCCCAGCATCGTCTCCGGACGTGTGGTTGCAATTTCTACAAACCGGTCCTCCTCCCCGACAATCGGATAATTGATATGCCAGAAAATGCCCCCTGTTCTCTCTATGCTCTACTTTGGCATCGGAGATGAAGTCTGGCCTGTAGATTGGACACCAGTGATGATAATCTGGAGCCTTTGTAAATATATCCTTTTTCATAGAGCTTTGTAAATACTTCCAGCACGGCATCGGAGCATCCCTCATCCATGGTAAAACGCTCTCTGTCCCAGTCTGCAGAGGAACCTAATTTATGGAGCTGCTTAACGATACGGCTGCCGTAGTCCTCTTTCCACTCCCATGCCTTCTCCAGGAATTTATCGCGTCCCAGATCATGCTTGTCAATTCCCTCGCTCTTCAGCTTATCAATAACTTTAACCTCTGTGGCGATGGCGGCGTGATCCGTTCCCGGCTGCCATAATGCTTCAAATCCCTGCATTCTTTGTAGCGATTAAAATATCCTGCATCGTATTATCGAGAGCGGCCCATATGGAGCTGTCCGGTAATATTTGGCGGCGGCATCACGATTGTAAACGGCTTTTTGTTTTTATTAACCTCCGCATGAAAATATTTGCTGTCCAGCCATTTCTGGTAGAGGCGTTCTTCAATGTCCGCCGGATTATAAGTCTTCTCAAGTTCTTTCATGTGTATCTCCTTTTATTTTTATTGGCTTTTGTTTTACTGCCAATGATTTATTTCTTTTGATTCTGCAAAGCGCATGTTTAAATAAATTTAAAAGATTCTATCACCTGCATGATTTCCTGTTTCAGCTTCAGGTCCGGCTCACCGTCCTCCGGGAAGGTTGCCGTAATAAGATACCCGTCTTCCCCGTCCGATACCAGATAAAGGAGCTGGTTCATCCGGTAATTCCCGGTGCTGTCGGTCATTGTCATGCCAAGTCCGGCCATTTCACCGCTTATCTCACGGATATCCGTTGTCCTGATATCCGGATACGCCTCTCTCAAAGCGTCTACATAACTTCCGGCAAAGGTATCTTTAAAATCTGAAATCATCTCTTTTGTAATTCCGTCTGCCAAAAAGAAACCGGAATGTCTTTGCAGGTCCCCGCGTCCCCGCTTTTCCCGGACTGCCATCTCTCTTCATCTGCCGAAACAGTAAACTTGCCTCTCCGCTTAAGCAGACTCCGTTTTTAAAAGTTCCCGGTTCCTGGCTGTCTCTGTTCTGCCTCGCTCCCACACGCCGTGAGCAGTATAGCTATTATCATGAGCACAGCTATCACAGTATTCACAACGGACGCTTTCACCATTCCTGTCGTTCTCTCCGTCATCTGCCGCCTCCCTGAAGGAATAAACCTGCCACTGTCAACTGTGGCCGTTCCTGCATATCACATCTGTTTCCTGACAATACGGTACTCATCATCTGTCTGGTAGTATGGACATTCAAAACGTTGATTTCCAAGAAATGACGCCATCTCATCTTCGTCCAAATCCGCCTCACAGACATAATAGCCATAATCGTCATCATAGACATAATTACCGCAGGATTCACAGCTCTGCGGCCCATCCTGTTTCTTCAGCCGTCACCTCCTTTACAAAAGCGTTCCGTTTTACCGCCGCAGTGCGATACTCCGGGAGCGGTTTTAATTAACAGGTGAACTTTCCTGTTAAACAAGAAGGAATCCCGCTCGCGGGATTCTCCGCCTGCGGCGGGTCGCTTCGGCGACATTGTTCCCTACCGCCGCAGTGCGTTCCTCCGCGAGCGGTTTTTAATTAACAGATGAACTTTCCTGTTAATTAAAAAAACCCCTTGCATAAACTTATGCAAAGGGCGAAATATCTTCCGCGGTACCACCTGGCTTCTGCCGAATTCTCTAAACCTTCCGGCAATCTCATTCAGTCCTTTAACGGAGACTATCCGTGATTCCCTACTTGCACTCTGCTTTGGGGCCCCCGGCTCCGAAGCTACCTTCCATCCACACCTTCCCCTGAACAGCCTCAACCGTTGAGCCGTTCTCTCTGTCGGGGTTGTGTATGTACTCCTCTTCTTCACAGCCTTTTCTTATATACTATGTAATCATAGTGGTTTTTCTCCTGATTGTCAAGCCGGTGCCGTATTTTTTTACGCAGCTCCTGTATAAACAGGGTAACAGTTCAGACAGGCCAGCAAATCTGCTGCGCTGACCTTGCGAAAAGGTAGTGGCAGCAGCTTATTTGAATGGTACCCCATACCAATTGCCAAAGTCCTGTTATTTTCAGCCATTGCCCGTTCCGCTCTCTTCCCTGTCTTCACCCTCCGCACTTCTCTCTTCATCGTTCCTGGTATCTGCTTCCCTGTCATCCAAACGTGTTTCCACTAAATATCTGGGCCTCCGCTTTGTCTCCAGATATATCTTTCCGATATATTCTCCCACGATTCCAATCGATAATAAAAGCAGACCGCCGATAAACCAGTAATGGAAACCATGATACTGGCTCCAGCTTCGCTACCGTATTTCCTCTAAAATCCACAACCGCCCAGACCAGAAAACCAATGCTGACAAAAAAGGACGCAATCCCGGCAAATGTAATCAGCCTGATCGAGTTCTATGCTGATAAAGCATCCTCTATTGTGCTAAAGCATCTTGCCGAGAGGATACTTGCTCTCTCCTGCCGCCCTCTCTTTCCTGTCATAATATACAACGTCGGAGGGGTATCCGATCATCGGCACGATTCCGCGAAGGAACAAATTGACTTCCGTAAATTCCTTAAGCCCCTTTAAAGCCCTGCGGCTCATCAGCCTGAAATCCGCATGATTATAAACCGTATTGGCGCCCAGAAGGTTCATTAGCTTATAAAATCCCTCCGCAGTCAGCCGTTTGAAAGCGGAATCGGTCGTCCTCTTCTTCCTCACCCCATAGACAATACGTTTCTGCTTTAAACGCTCAATCATCTGATCACAGGCATCCACATCATCCTGCAAATCCGCATCCAGAGAAATCGCAGCGTCGCAGTGCCGGGCTGCCTCAGAAAGTCCTGCCAGAAGCGCATTTTGATGTCCCCGGTTGCGGCTCAGCTTAAGTCCCAGAAAGTAACCGTCTTCCCTGTTCAGATTTTCAATCAGTTTCCATGTTCCGTCCCTCGATCCGTCATCCACCAGCAGAATACGGCTTTCCTCACCGATAACCCCCGCATTAATCAGCGTCACCAGCTTTTTTCCCAAAATACCGGCAGTCAAAGGCAGTACTTCTTCTTCCTGTTATAAGGCACCACAAAATAAATGATCGGTGCATTTTCCATTTTCTCTCATCTCCTGCTGTCTTTTTTAAAACATACTGCTCATTATATATGAAAACAGATTAAAAAGAAAGGGGGGACTTACCCGAGTCGCCGCCATTTATCAATGCTTTTCTTTGCTGAAAGCCAAAGGAAAATTTTACTGCACCCAAACACCATTTTCATCCACCAAAAATCCGTCCGGCGTTGTGCCTCCGGTAAAGAGTGAGCCATTATCGTCCACATAATACCCACATACCGTTGGTCTCCACCCATCTGGTCTTTGCCAGGCCTCCGCTGTTCCGGAAGAAGTACCAGATGCCGTCGATCTGGTTCCAGCCGGTCACCATCTGGCTGTCGTTATTAAAATGATATATCTCATTATTAATCATCATCGATTCATTCCTTGCATATGTACCGTCCGCCTTGACAAACTGCCATATCTGGCCGTTCTGTATCCACTTATTGGCGTCTCTGGCGTTGAAATCCGGGACCGCCGGCCGATGAAGGCGCTGTGCCTCCTGACCTGTCTGCCGTTTGCCTGCTGACCGCCGGCCGGATTCTGCTCGGCAGCCAGATATGCAAAGCCGTAATCGAGAAGCGCTTTGGTATCAGTATAATGTGTCTGCTTACTCTTCAGGACGACGGCAATGAGCCTCTTTCCGTCCCGCTCAGCACAGGTGACGAGTGTATTGCCGGCCACCAGGGATGTGTATCCTGTCTTTCCGCCCACAATTCCCTGATAATATTCACCATTGGCAGGATTCACCATCTTATGCCCCATCGTCAGTTTTCTGACCGTGGGAACCGAAGCCGTGGCCGGAAAATCATAGCTTACGGTGGATGCTATCTGGCTCAACGTCTGATTCTCAAACGCCGCCTTTGCAATCAGCGCCATATCCCTGGCAGTCGTATAGTGATTCGAATCATTCAATCCATTCGGATTGACAAAATGCGTATTGGTACATCCAAGGGAAGCCGCTTTCTGATTCATCAGATCGGCAAAGCCGCTGACGCTTCCGGCCACATGCTCGGCCAGGCCATTAGCCACTTCATTGGCAGATTTCAATAAAAGGGCGTACATACAGTCCTTCACGGAGAACTTGTCCCCGGCTTTTGAATTTTCAGTGTCACTGCGCCTGCCTCCAGGTTTGTAACCGCATTCTCGGAAAATGTCACCGTATCATCAAGACTGCTGCGTTCCAGCACCAGAAGAGCCGTCATAAGCTTTGTTATGCTGGCAGGATAAAACCTTGTATCTGCATTCTGCTCAAATAAAACCGGTTATTCAAAGCATCGTAGAGTACCGCCCCCTGGGATGCCACAACCGGAGTCTCCAGAGAACCTGAAGCAGTTCCCTGGGAAGGATTTGTCCCTGCCGTACCAGTTGTCCCGTTCCCCTGGGATGTTGTAACGGTTCCTGAAAGAGCCGGAAGGCGCGAAGGGCTGGATGAGCCGGTCTGGCTCTCTGCGCTGCTGCCCGGATTTTGCCCCGTCTCAACCCCGGCCCGCAGAAGCCCGTAACATTAGCCGAAACAGTTGAAACCACAGCCATCGACATGGCTATCCCCAGACAAAGCGCTGCTTTAAAATTCTTCCATTTATTCATCCGTAATACTCCTGTATCTCTCATTTTTATAATTGTCGGTAATATTTCCGACTTCATTATAAATATTGAAGCCGTTTTCCCATTTCATACTTTACCATTGTACAGCATTTTCCCATATTACACAATCGGATCCGAAAGTTATAATTATTACAATTTTATTACAGACTAAATGCACGCCCATCTTGTAAAATACCACTGTTGCATAAAAAGCTTTCCTTGTCTTTGATCAGTTATTTTAACCGGACATATCAGCACATATATCCTGTTAAACCGGATATAATCAAGTCATATATATCTTACAATCATATACAGGTGGTGATATAATGTACGAAGAGCTATTTTATAAACGTTTAGTTGAATTACGTCTGAATAAAGGCGTCTCAGCCCGCGATATGAGCCTCTCCATAGGCCAGAGCGCAGGATATATAAATGCACTTGAAAATAAAAAAGGCATGCCCAGCCTGACCGTCCTTTTTTATATCTGTGAATATCTTGATGTCACTCCCTCCGAATTTTTCGATGGGGGAAACGGATATCCCTCCGATCTGAATGAGATTGTGGAGGATCTGCGTCATCTCAACCGGTCCTATCTGCAAAGCATCGGTTCAATCATAAAGGCTGCGCAGATGAATTAGTATCCACTAATTTCTTCTGCAGCTGCCCTTCTTGTTGTAGTAGCTTCCTCATTATCCCAGCTTGCAGACGTCCACCCACATCTCATAGCCTGAGCACTGTTCCAGTTCTTCCATCGTCAGTTCTATTGCACTGTTGCTGCTACCGCAGGCCGGAAATACAGTCGCAAACCGCTTCATGGATTCATCCAGATAGACCTTCACCCCTTCATTAATGCCAAACGGGCATACACCGCCCACGGTGTGCCCCACTTTTTCCGCCACTTCATCAGGGGAGAGCATCTTTGCTTTAACCGCAAACTGCTCCTTGTACTTATGGTTGTCTATTTTCGCATCGCCCGCCGTGACAATCAGTATCGGTTCTTCTCCGATTTTGAATGACAATGTCTTTGCGATTCTGGCCGGCTCACAGCCAACGGCCTGTGCAGCCAGTTCCACCGTGGCGCTGGATGTCTCAAACTCCAGTACCCTGTCATCAATGCCCCATTTTTTCATATGTTCTTTTGCCCGTTCAATCGACATTCCCGTCTCCTCCTGCTTAAATTGCCGAATCCGTCGATAACGTTTCACGGACCCGGCAATGAATTTTATAAATATTTTCTTCTAGTTCCAGCGCGCTCTCCGCAACAAGGTATCCCGGTGCAATATCAAATACGGTCTTGCAGCCGCTCTGCCCTCTGCGTTCATCCTGTAAGCCGCCCGCGCGTAAGAAACGATAATGGAGGATGTAAATTCCGGATTCGAATCCAGCTTCAGGCTGTACTCTATCACATGGCCGTTCTCTTTATTCCATCCTGTTTTTCCACCCTGAGCACAAATCCCCCGTGAGGCAGACGGGTGTGATCTCTCTTCATCTCCTCCTCCGTTATAAAATGTACGGTCGTATCGTAATCCGAGAAATAATTTGGCATTGTCTTGATTTCATTCTCTATTTTTGCCTTGTCAGCGCCTTCTTCCGCCACGACAAAGCATTCTCTTGTGTGCTTCTGCCTTGTGGTCAGTTCAGGATTTTTGCCGCTTCTTACTTCCTCCAGTGCGCTCTCCACCGGAATTGTATACTGTCTGGCATCCTTTACACCCTCCAGCCTTCTGATTGCGTCGGAATGTCCCTGGCTTACGCCTTTGCCCCAGAATGTGTAATTCTCACCCTCCGGCAGAGCAGCCATCGCATATACACGTGCAATTGAGAACATGCCAGGATCCCAGCCGGCCGATATCACCGCTACTTTTCCGCCCTTTTTCGCAGTCTCATCCACAGCTTCAAAATGCTCCGGAATTTTCGCGTGAGTGTCAAAACTGTCTACCACATTAAACCACTGGGAATACTTCGGCGTCTGTGCCGGAAGATCAGTCGCGCTTCCCCCGCAGAGAATCAGAACATCAATCTCATCCTTCATCTTTTCCGCTTCATCCGCCAAAAGCACCGGAACTCCTTTTGTCAGGATTTCCACTGTTTCCGGAGCACGCCTCGTAAAAACGGCCTTTAATTCCATATCCGGATTCTGTTTCAGTGCGCACTCCACTCCTCTTCCCAGATTGCCATAGCCTAAAATACCGATTCTTATGCTCATTTTTCTTTCCTCCGTCTGTAAATGATTGCCAAAAGGGCATAAAAAGGGAGTGATTCCTCACTCCCTCGTCAGTTGTTCCCTATTATACTATAAAACATAAATTTTTCCAGATCTATTCTTTATATTCTCTTTCCACTCGTTTCCCTTACAAACCTTTTACTGCCTGTTTCTGCGCCTGATACCATGTAAGAAGCAGCGGCTCAATCCTCCTGTTCCAGATTGTCAAACAAATCGCAGGAATAAAATTCCCGGATCGACATGTTAAAGCCTTCAGCTATTTTCTGAATGTTGACAATGCCCGGATTTTTGCTGCGTCCGTTGAGAATACATTTCAGCGTCGAAAGCGGCATACCCGTCTTATACGACAGTGCATATAAAGTGAGCCGGTCCCTTTGAGAAGCTCCCTGATACGTTTCACAGTCGCCTCACATATCTGCATCTTATGACCTCCAATCTTTCGTATGAATCTAGTTTATACGAAAAATTGGAAAAAGCAGGGCGATAAATCATACTGAATGTAAGGTTCTGGAAATTTTTTCTATTTTTTACTATAAGGCGGCAATTGACCATTGCCGGTCATTGTCAGCAATCGGATTTTCGTCATCAATCCAGTTCACTCAGGCCTGTATAAAGGTTGTAATATCGACCTTCTGACGTATCAGCTCCTCGTGATCTCCTCTTTCAATAATTCTCCCGTGTTCCAGAACCATGATTGCATCGGCATTGCGTACTGTGGAAAGCCGGTGCGCAATAACCAGTGTCGTTCTGTCCTTCATCAGACGGTCCATACCGTGTTCGATGTGCTTCTCCGTTCTGGTATCGACGGAGCTGGTGGCTTCGTCCAGAATGAGGATTGGAGCCTTGGACACAGCCGCCCTGGCTATGTTGAGAAGCTGCCTCTGCCCCTGGCTCAGGTTAGCGCCGTCCCCTTCCAGCATCGTGTCATAGCCCTTCGGAAGCCGCATTATAAATGAGTGGGCCGATGCCGTTTTGGCGGCCTGAATTACCTCTTCGTCGTCTGCATCCAGACGGCCATAGCGTATATTTTCCATCACGGTGCCGGTGAACAAATGGGTGTCCTGTAATACCATTGCGATGTTGCGCCGCAGTTCATTACGTCTGATATGGCGTACGTCGGTTCCGTCCACCGTTATCGTTCCTGACTGTATATCATAAAAACGGTTAATCAGGTTGGTAATCGTCGTTTTACCGGCCCCGGTGGAGCCGACAAATGCAATCTTCTGTCCCGGCTTCGCATAGAGGCTGATATCATTCAGGATCACTTTATCCGCGTCATATCCAAATGTCACATGGTCAAGGACCACCTCCCCGCTCACCGGCTCCACCGATACCGCTTCCGTATCATCTGCCGGTTCAGGCTCCGTATCCATCACGGCAAACACACGCTCCGCTCCGGCAAGGGCTGAAAACACATTGCTGATCTGCATGGATATTTCATTGATCGGCCTTGAAAACTGTCTTGAAAAGTTTAAAAATACCGTCAGGCCTCCGACGTCAAAATTCCTGAACACACAGAGCAGGCCTCCGATGCAGGCGGTCAGGGCATAATTGACCTGGCTCAGGTTTCCCATAACCGGGCCCATGATGCCTCCAAAGAACTGGGCTTTAATCTGTTTATCCCTCAAATCGCCGTTTAAATAGCCAAACTCTTCCTCCGCCACTTCCTCATGGCAGAATACCTTTACAACCTTCTGTCCCTGAATTGTCTCCTCAATATACCCATTGAGCGCGCCCAGGGCCGACTGCTGGGCCGAGAAATACTTCTGGCTCCTGCCGGCCACAAAGCCTCCCGCTTTCATCATCAGCGGTATCATAACAACGGTAATCACAGTCAGGTAAATATTCGTATAAATCATCAAAACCAGCGTCCCTATGATACTGAGCGCTCCGGAAAACAACTGAACCAGCGTACTGCTGAGCATGTTTCCGATAGTATCCACATCATTTGTAAAACGGCTCATCAAATCGCCGTTATTATTAGTATCATAAAAGCGAAGAGGAAGCTTCTGCATCTTTGCGAACAGCTCCTCCCTGATCCGCTGCAGCGCATTCTGCGCTATCGTCAGCATAATCCTGGACTGCGTATAATTGGCTGCCACGCTGAGCAGATAAATCCCAGCCATCACGATTAACGCCCTGAACAGACCCGCGCTGTCACCTCTGCTCCCGTCCAGGGGCACGATATAGGTATTGATGATCGGGCGCAGCATATATGAGCCTGCCAGGTTAGTGAGTGTACTCACAATGACGCAGAGAAAGGCCGCCCCCATCCACATTTTATCTTTTTCAAGGTAAGACAGCAATCTCTTCACCGTCTCCTTGCTGTTCTTTGGTTTGCCGCCTCCCCTGGCCGCCATTCTGCCGGGTCCGTGTTTCTTCCTCGGTGAATCGGCAACACGGTTGCCGTAACGCCTTTTGAGGCTCTCTATTCTGTTATGATCCATCATGCCAGCACCTCCTGTCCGTCCTTCGCTCCCGCTGCTGCCTGCGGCGCATTGCCGCCGTCCTCTTCGTCCCCGCTGTTCCTGCCGTATTGGGTTTCATATATTTCCCTGTATGCCTCGCAGGAACCGAGCGTACTCATCATGAGTACCCATACCGATAATTTTGCCGTCATCGAGGACAATTATCTTATCCGCATCCTCGACCGAGCTGATTCTCTGGGCTATAATGAATTTTGTCGTGTCCTTCAAAGACGTACGGAATGCTTTTCGTATCTGCGCTTCCGTTGCCGTATCTACAGCGCTGGTGCTGTCGTCCAGAATCAGGATCCTTGGCTTTTTGAGAAGCGCCCTGGCGATACAGAGTCTCTGCTTCTGTCCTCCCGAAACATTGACTCCGCCCTGTCCCATCTCAGTATCGTATCCATGAACAAACGAAGTGACAAATTCATCAGCCTGGGCGCTCTTTGCCGCCTCTCTGACCGTCTCCATACCGGCTTCCTCATCACCCCATTTTAAATTTTCTTCAATCGTGCCGGAAAACAGTATGTTCTTCTGCAGTACCATTCCGACTCCTTCCCTCAGATTTTTCAGGGAGTAGTCCCTGACATCAATCCCGTCTATCAGCACCTGACCGGATGTGGCGTCATAGAGCCTCGGTATCAATTGAACTAGGGATGTCTTTCCGCTTCCTGTGGAACCGATGATTCCCACCGTCTCTCCGCCGTTTACCTGAAGATTGATGTGTTCCAGAACGTAATCACCGGCCTGGCCGTAAGAGAAACAGACATCTTTGAACTCCACACCGCCCTTTGTGACATGAGCGTCTTTTCTGGCCGCATCCGTATCCGTCAAATCAATTTCCGTATCCATTACCTCATTGATTCTCTTTACTGAGGCCATGGCTCGGGAACTCTGTAAAAACACCATTGACAGCATCATCAGCGACATCAGAATCTGTACTATATATGTGGTAAATGCCGTCAAATCTCCGACAGCCATGCCGCCTCCGATAATAATATTTCCGCCATACCAGACCACGGCGACTGTCGTCACATTCATCGCCAGCATCATTACCGGCATCGTCGCAATGACAATCCGCATGGCTTTTAAGCTGCTTTCCTTCAGGTCGGCGTTCATCTCCTTAAATTTTTTGCACTCATAATCTTCCCGGACGAAAGACTTAACTACCCGGACATTCGTCAGCACTTCCTGTATTCCGTTATTGAGGCGGTCCAGCTTTTTCTGCATAATCTCAAACCGCGGGAATGCCAGCTTCAGTATTGTCGCAATAGCCGCAGTAAGAAGCGGTATCACAATCAGAATAATTACCGCCAGCCGGGCATTCATCCAAAACGCCATAAACAGCGCTCCAATCAGCATCCCCGGCGCGCGAAGCATCAAACGCAGCCCCATCATCATAACATTCTGTACCTGCTGGATATCATTCGTCAGTCTGGTAACAAGAGAACCGGTGCTGAAGTCATCAATATTTTTAAAGGAGAACTGCTGGACCCTGGAAAATACATCCTTTCTCAGATCGCTGGTAAAGCTGATCGATGCTTTGGCTGAAAAATAGGCGCCCAGGATTCCTCCTGCCGCCATCAGCACGGTAGTTAAAAGCATCACAAGCCCAATCTTTATAATGTAACCGGCATCCCGCTGAGCCACTCCATTATTGATGATCATCGACATCAGTTTCTGGCACATAATTTCCCGAACACTTCCGTCAGCATCATGAGCGGCCCAATAATAAAGGCGCTGCGATACGGCCTGACATATTTCATATATTTTTTCATATTTTATTCCTCCAATTATTCCTGGTAGTGTCAAGTCTGACACTCCGTTTTTTATTAAAAACCTTGTATTTTCAGGGATTACACCACTTTTGAAAATAAAAAAGCAATGACCTCCCCTTTTCTGGTATAATGAGTTCACCACAAACCATCACCTAAAAAGGATAAATCATTGCTTATGGATAACATTATACTCTATTTACTCACTATAATTCAAGAACAATACAAAACTATCTGCTGGCTCCTGAACTTTATCTGCAAATATATTCCACTCAAGCAGTGGGCCTTTGATGGTTCACTCCCTAAATACCAGAAGTTTACTACCGACCCTCCCGCCCTCAAGCCGTTCATCAAACAGGACTGGCAGTTTCTCCTTGAATACTATCTCTGGAAGTACGGCAAATCCGTCAGACCCGTTCAGCGCCGCAATGGTAAATCCATCCCTGAAGATACCTTCTGTCCTCTTTGTGGGGCACCTCACCACTATCGCTACGATAATAATGGCGGCAATGGCAGTTCCAATGCAAAGTCTGTGGGCAGACCTTTGTCACCGGCGAGGTTGTCACATCGCCTCTCCGCTTTGTATGCCCTTACTGCGGCTCCCTCGTCCCTAATAAGGACCGGAAGTTTTTCCGCATCCATAAATGCGTCAACCCCAGGTGTTCCTTCTACCTTCACAACCTCTCCAGGGTTGATAAGGACCATCTGCATGATGATTACGGTAAAACAAGTATAAGCGCACTACCTCTACGGGAATTCACGGTGGATTTCTTCCGCATGGACTTAGACTCCTGCCTGAGAATTCCTCCTCCCTGAAGTTTTCCAAACATAACGCTCATATCATGTCCCTGTGCCTCACCATGCATGTGAACCTCCAGCTTTCCCTCCGTAAAACGGCTCAGGCTCTGTATGACCTTTACGGAATCAGGATCTCACATCAGCAGGTCGCCAACTATGCCAGAACGGCCGCCATTGTCATTAAACCCTTTGTTGACCACTATGAATATCCAAAGTCCTCCGTCTTTACGGCAGATGAGACTTATATCAAAGTCCGGGGCATCAAAGGCTACATCTGGTTCATCATGGACGCTGCCTCCCGTTCCATCCTCGGCTATCAGGTTTCAGATAATCGCTCTGTCGGGCCGTGCATCCTCGCCATGCGCATGGCTTTCCGGGGCATAAAAAGACTCCCCGAGAAGTTTCGGTTCATTGCCGACGGCTATAGTGCTTATCCTCTGGCCGCCCAGCAGTTCGTAAGGGAGTTGGGAGACAGCTTCCAGTTTGACATTACCCAGGTAATCGGACTCACAAACAATGATGCGGTCTCTAAGGAGTTCCGCCCTACAAGCAGATGATCGAACGGCTTAACCGCACGTTTAAATCCACTTACCGGGTCAGTCGCGGTTACGACAATTACAATGGCGCCAACTATAACGTGGCGCTCTGGGTCGCCTACTACAACTTCTCCGTCCCCATAAGCACAACCACTATCGGGTGCTCAATCCAGTCGGTATGCTGGAGGGGCTGACAACATGCCCGGAAGTGGCGTCCTGATTCTGCTCGGACAGCGGGCCATCCTCCGGCTGCAGGAACAGCAGACAGCTGGCTCAATCTGTTCTTAGATTCCGGGCCAGAGGTAAAATGCACCATCCCGAAGGGACCTGCCTTGATGGCACGCCAAAACAATGCTATCATGCTGTGACGCAGACGGTGAAATCTTATCTGTTCCTGAGTTCTTCGCCGTCGGTAAGACGTTCAGAGCATTGTTTTGGTGTGCCGTCAAGGGTGGCGGACACTGCCAGTTTCTAAATATATCTGTAAGGTTCATTTACGCCGGGTTCCCGGCCATCGGTTTTCATAAATCACTTGACACTACCTTATTCCTGCCCTGTTATATCACTTTCCTGGAAGAGATATTCCAAATTGAGGCGCACTTTATCCAGATACTCCTCAAACTGATCCAACTGCTCATCAGTAAAACCGGCAAAAAGAGAATTTTCCACCTTCTTAAATATCTTTTCGCTTACCTCCACAACCGCCTGCCCCCTTGGGAGTAATGCATATCTGATTGTAGCGGTTATCATCCTTATCCGTCACGCGGCTGATATATCCTCCCTTTTCCATCTTCTTCAGGGAGACTGCAATCGTTGCCGTGGACACATGCTGGCGGTTGGCTATTTCCTTCTGCGAGGCGTTGGGAAACTTTGAAATAAACATCAGGATCTGATGCTGGCTCCGGTAAACGCCTGATTTGTTCAGCTCTCTTTCCAGGTACATCCTGTGCAGTTTATTAGCCATAATATATTTTTCTACCAGCTTCTGGTTGCGTGTCTCCGAACCATCATGAAAATTATCATTCATTCTTTTTCCTCCTTGTTAGCTCTCTAATAATTAACTATATGATAATTAGTTAGTTAACTTATGTCAAGTTAAATTTTTATGAATACAATTATGAGCCATTGAAGACGGCTGCAGTCTGTGATAAAGTATCCTTAACAATGTATGCTTAAACAGGGAACTATTGACAGAGACGCGCAGGATGCCTGTCAGATCGTATAAAGAACGGCAATTCACCGGAATCTGATGAAAAAGAGGGGAAAGAAAATGAAGAAACTGTTTCATAATGAGTCTTTTAAAAAATATATCCTTATCAGTATCATCTGTACAGCGGTTCTGGCGGCGGCCGGCGTGTTCTTTTACCGCCGGCACACCCTCGCGCCGGAACGGACGGTGGAGAAAGTATTAGAAAATATCACTGCCGGTATTCCCGCCCAGACTTCGGATCTGGATGAACTGATCAAGCAATTTGAAACACAATACCAGCCGTATTTTACCAATGAGGCGTATAACCAGGCAGTCCAATTGCGGCAGTTCACTGCCTTCACAATCAGACCCCTGATTTTGAAGGCTCTATCCATATCTCTTCTCCGGAATTTGAAACTTTGGATTCTTCTTTGGGGGATATCAGCCTGTATGGAACCTTTCAGGTTAACTTTACTCCTGTTGATGGTACCTCATTCACACAGAACTGGAATATTCAAGTCCGGCTGGTTCAGGAGGACGGCAGATGGCTGATACGTTATATGCGGCTGGAATTTAATAAAGCAGGTGAGGACGCCGCCGGTACGGCCAGCGGACGGGGTGGCGGGGTGTGTATATGAGTCTTTCGTCCCGGGGGGAGATTGTCGTGGTTTGGGGCTGCGGGCGAAGATAAAGTCTGCGGAGCACGCTCCCGCTCTGTGAAATGCATCGCCGCTAAGCTCGGCAGGACCTCGCTAATCAGCGATGGATTTCAACGGCATCCGCAGACTTAATCTTCCCCTCCGCCCCAAGGGCAGGTTTTCGCCGGGACGAAAGACTCAAGGCCAAGGATATCGCCCGTCCGCTGGCCTGCGGCCGCTGATTGTCTCACGCGTTAAGTGCGGGGGCGGACCTTGTCGCGGCCACTTAGTGATACCGTGTGCGGGAAATATGATATGCCTACAATGTGCATTTATGAAAAAATTGCGCTAGATTTGATATCTGCCTGCGGAAACACGTAGTGGCCGCGACAGGGTCCTCCCCATTTAAGGTTGGAGACAATCAGCGGCCGGAACGGACCATGTCCGGTGCCGCGAAAACCTCCGCCTGAGTCTTCCGTCTCCGGAGATAACCTGCCCAGAAGTAGGCGGAATCAATTGCGGAGGGACATGGAGTCCGCCGGTGCTTAGCGAGGTCCCTCACGAGCTTATCACTGCTGCGCACTCCAAAGAGTGCAAACGGTCCCCGCAGCAATTCATTCCGGCCGGATTCCCCCTCCACGACAACCTACCCACGGGGACGAAAGACTCATATACACACCCACGCCCCCGTCCGCCGGCCGTACCGGCGGCGTCCTCACCTGCTTATTTAAATCTCCAAAATCTTTATCAATTCCTCCCTGCTCATTTCAGCCAATGAAACCATTCCTTCCGTCACAATCTGATCCGCCAGATTCTTCTTTGCTTCCTGCAAATTCAGAATATTCTCCTCTATCGTATCTTTCATAATCAGCTTATAAACCGTCACCTGCTTCTCCTGTCCGATACGGTGGGCGCGGTCTGTCGCCTGGTTCTGCGCCGCTACATTCCACCATGGATCGTAATGGATTACGATATCGGCCGCCGTCAGATTAAGTCCCGTCCCTCCGGCCTTTAAGGAAATCAGGAATACCGGCACCTGATCGCGGTGAAACGCATTAACCATTTTATTCCGCTCCTCCTTTGTGGTGGAACCGGTAAGAAGATAGAATGGAATTCCTTCTTTTCAGCCTGTTTCCTATAATTCCCAGCATCGAGGCAAACTGGGAGAATAAAAGGATTTTATGGCCTGATTCTGCAGCAGAGAGAAGAAGGGAGACGCAGGTCTCAAGCTTGGCCGACTCACCGTTATACCGTTCGAAACAGAGGGACGGATCACAGCAAAGCTGCCTGAGTCTCGTAAGCTCTGCAAGAATCTGAAATTTCCCGGACGTTTCAGCCGTCTTTTCATCCTCCTCAAGGCTCTGGCGGAGTTTTAAGGCCGCCGCACGGTAAAGCTCCTTCTGCTTTCCTTCCGGAGCCGAATAGACAACCTTTTCGAGCTTCACCGGCAATTCCTTCAATACGTCTGATTTCAGCCTTCTCAGGATAAATGGGCGAATCATCCTGTGGAGATTCTCAAGAGCCTCTTCATCCTCCTCTTTTACAATCGGTATCTCAAACATGGTTTTGAACTTGCGGTAGGTAAACAAAAAGCCCGGCATCAGATAATCAAAAATGCTCCACAATTCGCTGAGTCTGTTCTCCACCGGCGTTCCCGTCAGGGCAAACCTTGAAATTGCTTTGACTGCTTTGACTGCTTTCGCACTCTGAGTAGATGCATTCTTGATATACTGCGCCTCATCAATTATCTCAAATCGGAACGTATGCTCCATATAATAAGGCAGATCTCGTTTCAGAAGATCGTAGGAGGTAACCACGGCGTCATACTCATCAATCTGTTCGAGTTCCTTCTGCCGTTCCGCCTGCGGGCCGGTCACCAGCAGTACTCTGAGAGAAGGCGCAAAATGGAAAATTCATGTCCCCAGTTATAAATCAGGGAAGCCGGACAAATTACCAGGGAAACCGACGGCTGCGCCATGCCCGCGGCTGTACCGCAGGCACGCTCTTCCTTTTCCGCTGCCAGCAGGGTTATCGTCTGAAGCGTTTTTCCCAGGCCCATGTCGTCTGCAAGGATCCCGCCGAACCGGTAGCCGTCCAGCATCTTCATCCAGACAAAACCGGCCTTCTGATATTCGCGCAGAACCTTCCTCTGTTCTGCCGGCGGTTCATACCCGACCGTCTCAGATGACTGTAAATCCCTGACAATCGTTTTAAACAAGCTGTCTCTGGAAAATGGAATATGCCCATTTTCTTTGACCAGACTTTCCAGATAAAATGCCCGGTAAGCCGGCAATGATATCATTCCTGACTGCAGCTCATTCTTTCCCAGCGCCAGACCGTCGGTCAGCTTCAAAAGGGTCAAAAGACCGTCGTCGGTCAGTCTCAGAAAATCTCCGTTTTTCATCCGGCAGTACTTCTTTTTCTGTTTGTACTCCGAAAGAATCCGCATTATCTCTGAGGTATTCATCCCTTCCGCATCCACTTTAAGATTCAGCCATCCTTCATGAACCGATACGCCCAGGGATATTTGGGGCGGAGCCAGAACCTTCATTGATTTGACGCTGTCGGAGACCCATACCTCCCCTGTTTCACCGAACCGGTCAATGCCTTCGCTCAGGAGACGGTAAATTGCATCCTCATCGTCACGTATGACAAGATATTCACCGTTATCTTCCCTGTATTCAAAATATTTTGTAATCAGGCGGCTGACCCGGAATTCTTCCGGCACGTCCCTGCATATCTCCTTCGGTATTTTTTCATCCTCCAGCGGATGAAAAGAAAAATCACCATAGGAGAGAATCGGCTTCATCGTAATTTCTCCCGGCTGTCTGCTGTCAAATTCAAATCTGGCCTGCAATTCTCCCGGCCTGTAATAATCCCAGTCAATCCCCCCGGACTCCAGGATTCCTGACAGATCCAGCTTTTTCAGGACTCTCTCAAAAGAGGAATATCCCGCTCATTTACGCTTACCTTCCGCGCTCCCCCCGGCTCAGACAGTATCTGTGTGAGAAAAATAGTCAGGTTTTCAGTGCTCTCATCATCACAGCAGTAAAGATGGGTTTCATCCGCCACATAGAGGCTCTTCTCCCCCTGAAAAACCATCAGTTCGTCCGGGATCCTGATCTCAAGCCCTTCCCGGCCAATCCTCTGAGCCCGGACACGAATGGCCGGTTTGCCCCGTAAAAATTTAAGCCGCGTTCTGTGCCCCCTGCAGGTCTCCGTCTCGATTTCCCTGCCCTCCACAATTGCAAAAAAACGGTCGCAGGCCGAACGGCTGAGTAACAGTGTATTAAGGGCCGGTGCCGCAGCGGCTGTCCTCTTTCTGATATCCTCATAATGCTCTTTATAGGCCCCCGTCTCTTCCATAACCATCTGCACCAGAGGCCTGCTTTCCTCTGAAAATGCCAAAAGGCTGTGTTCAAATGCAAAGCCCTTTCCGTATTCGACTCTTTTTCCCGTTCTGACCGCGTCGGCAAAAGCTCCCAAATCCTTTATCAGATACTGCCTCTTTCCCCTGATCCGGCATTCTAGGGAAACTCCGCGGCGGCTGATAATCAGGCAGGGGACAAACTCCACAACCGGGGCCGTTTCCTCTCCCATGATGCGTGCAACCTCCCGGTTTGTATATTCACGTATCATAGACCTCACCGCAGGGGAGGTTGAAACGGGAAGCGCATTCATTTCCTGCTCCCTGAGCCGGTACTTTTTAAACAGCTCAAGCCCGTGTTCACAAATCCCCTTATATGAACTTCCGTAAGGGCAGGAACAGTGATAATCATAAATTTCACCGTTTTTAATGAAAATCCTTGTTCTGTATGAGCCTTCCCCGTCTTCTGCTACTGCCTGGACCCAGACTTCTCCTTTCCAGAATGTGTCTACCGTCATATCCCTGATGCTCAAGATACCCCTCCAATAGCTGTCTGTTCCAATCGGCAAAAGCAAGCTCCGAAGGCTTTTCACCGTCAAAACTCTCCATATTCAGACAGGCGGCTCCCGGAATGGACAGCCGCCTGTTTCAAATTCACTTGATTACATATGCTCCGGAGATTCCATCCCCAGAAGATCCATACAGGTGTCCAGAATCTCTTTTGTCAGCGTAATCAGGCTGATAAATGACGCCTGCTTACAGGCATCCTCCTCAGCAATGATCTTATTTTCCAGATAGAAATTATTGAATGCATCCGCAAGGTCGGCCATGTACTGGCAAATCTTATGCGGAGCGGTCTCTGCAAACGCGGTTTCAATAATCTCGCCAAAACGGCAGAGTTCCAGCTGAAGCTCTTTCTCCGATACGGACTGTGCCGGACGGATCGGCTGCCATTCAGCATCTTTGCCTTTCAGCTCCTCATATTTTTCCAGAATCGATTTAATTCTTACAATCATATACTGGATATGGGGACCGGTATTGCCCTCAAAGGAAATAAAGCGCTCCACATCAAATACATAGTCTTTCGTCGCCTGATTAGAGAGATCTCCGTATTTCAGGGCCGCAAGGCCGATAATCTCAGCGGTGCGTTCCATCTCATTCTCCGGAACCTTCTGTTTTTCCTGGATCTTCTTATAAACTTCCCCGTTAATATCCCTGATTAACTGCTCCAGACGCATTACTCCGCCGTCCCTTGTCTTAAACGGACCGCCTTCCTTGCTGTTCATCGTACCGAAACCGAGGAAAATCATCTGTGTATCTTCTTTTACTATTCCCGCTTTCTTTGCGACACGGAATACCTGAACAAAATGCAGTTCCTGACGCTTGTCCACTACGTAGATATAACGATCCGGCTGATACTCTTTCTCCCTCTCAATAATGGTTGCCAGATCAGAGGTTGCGTAAAGTGAGGCGCCATCCGATTTCCTGACAATACAGGGGGGATATTCTTTTGCGTCGCCTTCCTGCGCCACGTCAACTACAAGAGCGCCCTCGCTCTCATAGGCAAGACCTTTCTCAATCAAATCGTTAATCAGGCCCGGGATATACGGCTGCGCGTCGCTCTCACCTTTCCAAAGGTCAAAATAAACTTTCAGGTTGTCATAATTCTTTTTCAAATCAGCCAGTGAGACATTCATGATATGGTTCCAAATGGCCCTGTATGGCTTGTAGCCGTTCTGAAGCTTAAAGGTGGCCTCCTGAGCCCTCTCCTTGAACGCCTCACCTGCTTCTGTCTTTTCCTTCGCTTTTGCGCTGGCTGTCGGATAGATCTCCTCAAGCTCAGAGATCGTAAACGGCGCTTCCTCCGGGTATTCTCCCTGGAAAGTCTCATCAAAATAGACAAGCTCCGGCTGTCTGTCGTGAAGCTCCTCGATGATCAAACCCATCTGAAGCCCCCAATCGCCCAGATGAACGTCGCCTATGGTCTTGTGCCCCATATAACGGCAGATACGTTTAATGCTCTCGCCGATAACGGCAGCCCTGAGATGCCCACATGAAGAGGCTTCGCCACATTGGCCCCGCCGTAATCCACGATAATCGTCTCCGGGTCCTTTGCTTCCTCGAGACCATACTTCTCATCCGAGGCCATCCTGTTCACATATCCGGCAAGATACTCCGGATTCAGGCGGATATTGATAAAGCCGGGCATAACGGCATTAATCTCAGAAAACATGGAACTGTCTTTCAACTGCTCCACCAGTTCATTCGCTATATCTATCGGTTTCTTTTTGTAAGCTTTGGCCGCCGCCATGGCGCCGTTGCACTGGTATTCACAGAGATCCGGCCGGTTAGACAGGGTCACACGGATAAATTTTTCGTCGTATCCGCAGCCGGTAAAAGCCGGCTTTAATTCCTCTATGATCAAATCCACTATCTTTTTCATCAGGTTACTCTCCTTCTTGTATTGCCTTTGCTTTCGGTACAGCCGTCCATTCCGCTGTCTCTTCTGCTTTTTCTATGTTTAAGCGAACTTTAACGCATCGCTTTTTTTACATCTTTTTTAAACTGCTTCCAGGCTCCCTCATCCTCCGAGAAGTTCTTGGGGCATGCCTTTCCCGTTACATCATAGTGACGTATCACATCCTTTGTGGTCAGGTCCAGCTCTTTACAAAGCCATGCTGTCAGTTTTACCAGGGATTCATACGTTTCCTCGGTAAATTCTCCGTCCTCGCCGGGATGGCAGCATTCAATCGAAATCGTATCCGAATTGCGGTTATTGGAAGCAAACGACTTCTCGTCTACCGGTATACACTGGATAATCTCTCCATCCATACCAATGATAAAATTGCTGCTCACCGATGTTGTATTGCTGCCGCTCTGGTTTTTCAGGCTTTCAAAATAATCCCTGTTCTGCTGGGCTGTCGTTCCCGGGTTCCCGATATAGTGAACGACAATGGAGTTCACCGCCGCCAGCTTGGTTCCCGGTCTCGAATACGGATTTACCGTTAAAACTGCTGGTCAATCCACTCCGGCGCTTTGATGGCGCTCAAATCTATGGCCTTCCGAATCGTTGTCCCCTTAACAGCCATCCGGTTCCCGTTCCCAGGATAAATGCAACAATGCCGATGACACAGCGGATAATGAGTCTCTTGCGGATCAGCTGCTTCCGCCTTTGCTCCTTTGCAACGGCAGATCGGCGGCTCTCTCTTCTCTCCCTCTCCATCCGTTCTTCTCCTCTTTCGTACTTCGTACAAAGTAAAAAAGAACTGCTGTAAAATCTCGCTCGTCTCCTCCGGATATTTTACAGCAGCTCCATTTTCCATATGGTAGCCGTTCAGTTAAACTCTATTACACTCTGGACAGATACTCACCCGTACGTGTATCAATCTTAATCTTATCGCCCTGATCTACGAATAACGGAACGTAAACGGTAGCTCCTGTCTCAACGACAGCCGGTTTTGTAGCTCCCTGAGCCGTATCACCCTTGAAGCCAGGCTCAGTATCGGTAATCTCCAGTTCTACAAATAACGGAGGCTCTACAGAGAATACATTGCCGTTGTAGGAACAAACCTTGCACATTTCATTCTCTTTGACAAATTTGAGAGCATCACCGATTGAATCCGGATTTAATGCAACCTGCTCATAAGTGTTCACATCCATGAAATGGAACAGATCACCGTCTGAATATAAATACTGCATGTCCACTCTGTCGATTCTTGCTGCCGGGAACTTCTCTGTCGGTCTGAAAGTTCTCTCTACTACGCCGCCGCTCATTACATTTTTAATTTTAGTTCTAACGAATGCAGCACCTTTACCAGGTTTTACATGCTGGAACTCCATAATCTGATAAACATTACCATCAATTTCCAGTGTAATACCGTTTCTAAAATCGCCTGCTGATATCATAAAGATACTCCTCCTTAAATTCTCTGTTGATCTTTTTTATTTTATACTATAATACCCTGTTTTTCAACTACTTTTTGACGATTCACGTCCATTTGCGTCTGAATTGCGCTGCAATCCGGCCATTAATCAACTGCCTTCATATACCGGCGTGTCTTTTTCAAGTTTTTCAATCATTTTCACGACGTGTGAAATATCAATTCCGTCAACTTCCACAGACTGATGTGAACTTTCCATGTAAATCGGATTACGCTTTTCAATCAGCTCCTCCACCTTCTGCCTGACATTGTCTCCCTGAAGCAGCGGCCTGGAGGTGTCGCCCTTCAGTCTTTTTAATACGGTGTCGGCAGACACGCGCAGATAAACGACGCGGCCCAGCTTTTTCAGCAGTTCCCTGTTCTCTTTGCGCATCGGAAGTCCGCCTCCTACTGAGAGAATGAGGCGTTCTTCTTCCTTCCCCCTCTCTGCAACCAGCTTTTTCAGAAGCTCCGTCTCCATGCGGCGGAAGGTTTCTTCCCCTCTCTCGGCAAAGATGTCGGAAATGCTTGTTCCCGCTTCCTCCCTGATCAGATAATCGGTATCCACCATGGTAAGACCGTGTTTCTTCGCATACGCCTCGCCGACACATGTCTTTCCGGCTCCCATAAAACCGATCAGGATCAGGTTGGCCTTCCTTGAGGACGCCAGTCTGCTGGCTGCGAGACGTTCCTCTATAATCGTCCTCGCTTCTACAATCGTATCTTCATCGACCTTCACACCCGGATTCCACAGTTCATAGGAGATCACCCCCTGGTAAAGCAGCATATTAAGCCCGTTTACTGCGCGGCCGCCGGCTGCCTCCACATTTCCATGAACTTTGTCTTTGCCGGAGTATAAATCACGTCGACTGCTTCGCTGATTTTCTCATAAAATGAAGGATCCTCTATCGGGGCTGCTCCTACCTTCGGATGCATCCCCACACTGGTGGACTGGACGGCAAAATATTTGCCTTCCGGGATTTTATCGTGATCTTCCAGCGCCAGAGGCCTGACCACATCCCTTCCTGCCAGACGGTTCACCCATTCCGTCAGGTGCATTGCTTTCTCCTTACTCCGGTTCAGCAGATAGATAACCGAAGCTCCCTCCTTAGCCATCATATAGGCTGCCGCTTTTCCGGCGCCGCCGGCGCCGATCAGGATGCAGGCTCTGTCTTTGATTACTATGCCCTCCTCTTGAATGGAGCGAAGCAGACCGGGAACATCCGTATTATACCCCTTATATCCGCCTTCCATCCTCACCAGCGTATTCACGGCGCCGATGTCTGCGGCAGTTTCGTCTATGTCCTTTAAATATTTCATTACCGTCTGTTTGTGGGGAACCGTTACGTTGAGTCCAAGTATATTCAGGGCATAAGCGCCCTCTACCGCCGACTGCAGATTCTCTTCTTTCACTTTATACGGAACATACGCCAGATTAACTCCGGTTCTCTTTGCATAATGGTTCTGCAAAAGCGGTGACATACTGTGTTCTACCGGATTGGCAATAATCCCGCATATTTTAGTTTTTCCGTCCATACTATCTCTTCCTCTTCTGAATTTTTCTTTTCTCTCTATTATAAAAATACAGCACAATCCATTCCAGGCGGCGCTTTATAACGATCTGAATTTCCTCTTTCGGATGAATCGGCTTAACCAGTATACCGTAAATACCTGCCCTGTTGGCTCCGTAGACATCGGTAAAGAGCTGATCGCCGACAAAAAGGGTAGTCGCCTCATCTGTCTTCATCAGCTCCATTGCTCTTTTATAACCTTTAATTCGGGGTTTTCCTGCTTTGAACAGATAACGCGAAGCCACCTGAGCGGCAAAGGAGGTCACCCTTGGTTCTTTATTGTTGGACATCAGGCATGTCTCCATCCCCATCCCCCTCAGTCTCTCAAAAAGGGCCACGGCCCTTGTATCAGCCGGGGCCCCATGCGGTACCAGGGTATTATCGATGTCAAAAATCACTCCTCTGATCCCTCTGCCGTAAAATTCTTCATAGGGGATATCATAGGCCGAATCCACATATTCTCTGGGATAAAACGCATTAAACATCAGGCTTTCCTTCCATCCGGTTTATTCTGGAGAAGTTTACCCAGTTCTTCCATAAAGGTGTTGACATCCTTAAATTCACGGTATACAGAGGCGAATCTGACATAAGCCACCTCATCCAAATCCTTAAGCTTGTCCATCACCAGCTCACCGATGGCCGATGTACTAATTTCTTTCTCCTCCATATTAAAAATCTTGTTCTCAATAGCATCAATCACAGAGGCAATCTGCTGCGGAGATACCGGCCTTTTGTGACAGGAGTGGAGTACGCCTGCCTCGATCTTGGCCCGATCATATACCTCCCTCGAATTATCTTTCTTAATTACCATTAACGGGATTGTTTCCAGTTTCTCGTACGTGGTAAACCGCTTGCCGCAAGTCTCGCACTGACGGCGGCGGCGGATGGAGCTGTTATCCTCTGCCGGCCGGGAGTCGATTACCTTCGTATCCGCTGCATTACAAAATGGGCATTTCAAATATTTTTCCTCCTGACACGAATAATTGTGTTTATTTTATCGCAACGGGTCGGGATATGCAAGTGTTTTATCCAGAAAATTAAGCAGGAGAGGACGCTGCCGGGACGGCCAGTGGACGGGGTGGTGGGGTGTGTATGAGTCTTTTATCCCGGGAAGGATTGTTGTGAGTTGGGACTGCGGAGAAGATATAGTCTGCGGAGCACGTTTTCACTCCATGGAATGCATAGCGGCTGCTAGACTCGAAAACACCTCGTCAAGCACCGATGGATTCCAAAGGCATCCGCAGACTATATCTTCTCCTCCGCCCCAAAGGCAGACTTTCGCCGGGACGAAAGACACCGCCAGAGGTATCGGCCCCGTCCACTGGCCTGCGGCCGCTGATTGTCTCACGCATTAAGTAAGGGGGCGGGCCTTGTCGCGGCCACTCAGCCTTTCCATGTGCGGGGAGCTTAAATCTCATTCTTTCTTCTCCCTCAGCTCAACAAGAATAATGTCGTCCCCTATCTGTTTAATGTCACAAAAAGGAATCACATATTCTTTTTCATGTCCTAAAAACCCCCAGACACAGCCCGGCCCCGGAACGATGATTGCAATCATCCTCCCCGTACAGATATCAAAATCCACATCTCCTACAAAACCGAGGCGTTTACAGTCCTTTATATTGATTACTTCTTTTGCTTCAGGTCACAGATTCTCATTCTTATGGCCTCCGGAAAGTTGGTTACTGTTAATATATGTGAAAATACGGCTTTGTGTTCCTTTGCCTGTGCCTTTGCCGCAAGAAAAACCGGATCGGAAAAGGCACGGGATTACCGTGCCCTTCAACATTACTATATGCTATTCCCTGTTATCGGAAATGTAAATTGCGGATTCCACTCCGGCCGTCTCACCGAATACAACAGTCGCAGTTAAATCATTTCCCGGCAGAACAGCTTCGCCGTGTACGCCTGCATCGATCAGCCCTCCGACTGCATAGATTCCGGGAACCGGCTCTCCGGCCGCATCCAGGACTTCCGCGCATGAATTGACAATAATGCCCGTAGCTTTTTCATCGGCTGCTTTAGTGAGCTGAATCTCCATTCCTGATAAAACCGGAAGCAGATCCTTGTCGGCAGCTACAACGGCAATGCTGTCGATGGTCTCTTCTGTTCCGTCAATTTCTGCCTTTACTCCTGTCACAACGCCGTCGGCATTCATGACAATCTCTTTCACCTCTGCTCCTGTCTTTACCGGAATCTTCAGATCCTCCACTTTTTTAACCAGCGCTTCGGATAATGCCTCTGAAAGACTGCCTCCGTCTGCCAATGTATAGCTTCTCGCCAGAGATGACCCATCCTTCTTTTCGACTCCTGTTAATTTGATTCCGAGGCCTTCCACCCAGTTCTTGGCTTCCTCAGCGCTCTCAACAAGAAATTCCGCCATGTCCTGATTGTTGCTGTTCTTACCGGCCTTCAATGTATCCGACAGGAAAGTGTCGTATGTATCGTCAATCTCTGCTTCAAACTGCTCGGCCGTCTCCGACGCATTGATAAAATCTTCCTTTTCCTTCATATCGGCTGCCAGTTCACCGCTGCCGCTCAGAATCAGAATCTTAGACGGATTAATCCCATCCTCCGCCGCCTGGATGGCCGCAATCAGCCCTGCGCCGTTTCCTCCGAGGATAACAAGCTCTTTCTTCTGCTCTTCTGCCGCCGTCTCAGCCACAGCCTCGGTTGACGGAGCCTCCGGTGCCTTCGTTGTCTCTTCGGTTGACGGTGATGTTGGTGCGGTATTATTGCTGCATCCTGTCATCGCTGCCGCAGCCATAACTGCTGCTGAAAACAGGGCAAGTGTTTTTTTCTTCATGTGATATGTCTCCTCTCTTTGACAGTCCTGTTAAGGAATCTGCTTCTCTATGATACGTTCAAAACAATCGTCCCAATATAGAGCCTGCTGCTTTTAACCATATCAGTACTACAGTCTAGCATAGAATCGGCGGCAAATCAATTGAGCTTTTTTTAATTCTCTGAGGAAAAATGGAATTCTTTATTAAATTTCTATAAAAACAACTCTGCCAGCTCAAAATGGCAGAAGACGCCATGGAAAACTTTACCTTACCGCAAAGGCGGCAAGGCCCAAAGAGCAATCGTCTCCGGGCCTTGTTCCAAACTCTCTATATTCAATAACCGCCGAACTAACGGCACAAATCCGTGATAACCTGGGCAAATATCTTGGCGCTCACCAGCAGCTCGTCAATCACGGCAAATTCATCCGCCCCGTGCATCCTGTTATCCGTCTCCGGCATAGCAGCGCCAAAGGCGACACCGTTCTTTAAACTGTGTACATAGGTTCCTCCGCCCATCGATTCACAGGTTCCCTTACGGCCTGTATATCTCTCATATGCCTTCAGCAGCGTTTTGACAAAATCGGAATTACCGTCCACATAATGAGGAGGCGTCATCGTTTCGTTCGTCAATGTAAACCCGTGTTCCGCCAGTCTCCTCCGGGCAGGCTCCAGCACATTCTCCTCGTTTGCACAAATCGGACAGCGGCTGTCAAGGTTGCATCCAGGCTGTCTTCACTTACCTCCAGAAGATCAAAGGCCAGTGTCAGCGCGCCGGAAAGTTCATCTTCCATTGCAACTCCCAGAGCCTCGCCTGAAGTGTCATGATAAGGAAACAGCTTTACAAGGCTGTGAAGCGCCTCAATCTGCGCACACGGTGCAAAAGGAAGGCGGCTGATCAGGAGCAGCAGCGCCGTCAGGGCGTTCTTTCCCTCAGTCGGCAGCGACGCATGGGCTCCTTCACCGATTGCTGTTATCTCCAGCGTATGGTTTCTCCCCTGTATTTCGAATGATACGCCTGTCTCTTTCTCCACTTCGGCTCCGGTATCGCGGACAAGATTATCATCCAGGCCTTCAAATACGGCAAATGCCTTACCCGGAACCACATTCGCCTTCGTACCGGCTTTTATTGCGATGACTCTTGCGACGGCATCTGACGGTTCAAATTCTGCCGTAAAATGCCCCTGAAGGCTCCCCTTTTCTATGTTCACAACAGGGAAAGAGCCGTCCGGTGAAAATGTCATCGGGGCTTCTTCCTCAACGTCATAATAATGGCGGATATCGGAACTGCCGCACTCCTCGTCCGTCCCCAGTATCAGCCGGACATTTTTAGACAGCGGAATCCCCAGTTCTTTTACAGCGCGCATCGCATAGAGAGCCGCAACCGCCGGCCCCTTGTCGTCGGCCGTTCCGCGGCCGTAAAGCTTCCCGTCCTTCTCCACCGGTTCAAAGGGCTCCGTTACCGTCCATCCCTCTCCGGCCGGAACCACATCGAGATGGGCAAGGATATCGAGCTGCTTTTCCTTCTCGTTCAAATCGGCTGTTCCTACATAATTGTCGTAATTATTAATGGAAAATCCATATTTCTCGGCCATGGACAGCGCCAGGGCGAGTGCCCTGCTGGCTCCCTCGCCATAAGGTTTTCCCTCCTGATAAGCTGTTTTCTCGCTGTTAATTCTGCACAGGAGACTGATATCATCAATCATTTCCTGTCTGTGGGCGTCAATATATTCTTCGATATGCTTCTTGTACATTGTCTGTCCTTTCCGCTATTTCAGCAATTCTGCCAGAACCTGATTCACAACTTTGCCGTCTGCCCTGCCTTTTACCTTCGGCATCAGAACCTTCATGATTTTTCCTTTGTCCGATGGAGCCGGCTTTTCAATGCCAAGTTCGGAGAGAACCTCCTTTATCACCTGGGCAATCTGTTCCCCGCTCATGTCTTCCGGTGCAAAATCCTTATAAACAGCCAGGCGAGCTTCTGCCTCCGCACGGATATCGTCCCTGTCCGCCGGAGCCAGCTCGTATGTCTCCCTGGTCTGTTTGATTTCTTTTTTCACCACCGCATCGGCTTCTTCTTCCGTCAGAGGCTCCCGCTTATCTATCTCAGCATTCTTGAGAGCGGAAAGCAGCATGGACAGGGAATCTTTTCTTGCCTTGTCTTTTGCCTTCATAGCCTCTACCATCGCTGCACGTACAACATCAATCTTACTCATCTTCTTACCTCCTGCGAAATTTTTTTCAGAAAAAGTTAAATCTAAGGCTGTGTAATCGGGGTTTTAATTATTGCGGCCGAATTCGCTCAGCTTAAGACCCGGATTGCGATCCAGGACCATTCCGACGCTCCAGCTGTTAATAAACAGCGCAGCGGATTATCTCTGAGATCTTTAATCCTCTTCATGTCGGAGGTACCCTGGATCTTTGGCTACATCCACCTCGTCCTTGTTCTCGATCCAGCGGATGTACTCGTACGGCAGTTTCTCCAGCTTGACCTCTACGTTGTACTCATTCTCCAGGCGGTAGGTCAGAACCTCAAACTGAAGCACACCCACCACGCCCACGATTATCTCTTCCATTCCGGTATTAAATTCCTGGAATATCTGGATAGCTCCCTCCTGGGCAATCTGGCTCATGCCCTTGATAAACTGTTTGCGCTTCATGGTGTCGATCTGGCGCACGCGGGCAAAATGCTCCGGCGCGAAGGTCGGGATGCCCTCAAACTCGACTTTATCTGCCCCTGTACAGAGCGTGTCTCCGATGGAGAAAATTCCGGGATCAAATACGCCGATAATATCTCCGGCATACGCCTCCTCCACAATCTTCCTGTCCTGGGCCATCATCTGCTGCGGCTGGGACAGGCGGATCTTGCGGCCGCCCTGTACATGGTTTACTTCCATGCCGGCCTCGAACTTGCCGGAACAGATCCTCATGAATGCAATACGGTCACGGTGCGCTTTGTTCATATTAGCCTGGATTTTAAATACAAAGGCGCTGAAATTATTGTCAAACGGATCTACAATACCGGTCGTCGTCTTTCTCGGAAGCGGTGACGTCGTCATCTGAAGAAAATGCGTCAGGAATGTCTCCACACCGAAATTCGTAAGGGCGGAACCGAAGAAAGCAGGCGAAAGCTTGCCCTGGCTTACCAGCTCCATGTCGAATTCATCACTTGCACCGTCCAGCAGTTCGATATCTTCCAGCAGCTGCTGGTGGTAATCCGGTCCGATTATGCTGTCCACATCTTCGCTCTCAATTCCAAACTCCCGGCACTTCCTTCTGACCTCCCATGGCTGCTGTAAAGGTAGTGATATTTTTCGCATTTCTGTCATAGACGCCTTTAAAATTCTTTCCGCAGCCAATCGGCCAGTTGACCGGACACGTTTTTATTCCCAGAACGCTCTCTATCTCATCCATCAGCTCAAACGGATCTCTGGCCTCGCGGTCCATCTTGTTAATAAACGTAAAAATCGGGATATTGCGCAGAAGGCAGACTTTAAACAGCTTGATCGTCTGCGCCTCGACACCCTTAGACGCATCGATTACCATAACGGCGGAATCGGCAGCCATCAGGGTTCGGTACGTATCCTCCGAGAAGTCCTGATGGCCCGGTGTGTCCAGGATATTGATGCAGTATCCGTCATAATTAAACTGCAGTACCGACGAGGTGACTGAAATTCCCCTCTCCTTCTCGATCTCCATCCAGTCGGAAACCGCATGTTTTGCGGCCTTTCTGCCCTTTACGGTACCAGCCAGGTTGATGGCGCCTCCGTAAAGAAGGAACTTCTCGGTCAGCGTCGTCTTACCTGCATCGGGGTGGGAAATGATGGCGAAGGTACGCCGTTTTTTTATCTGTTCTGTTATATTCTCCAAGAGTTTTTCCTCCAAAAACAATAATTCAATTTATTTTGCCATCGAAAAAATAGACATCTGTATAAGATGTCCACTTTATTCTATTATGAAATATAAGGAAAGTCAACAAAAAGTCTTGACATTATATCCGCCAGCCGATATTTGCAAAGGCGCCAAAAAACAACTTCCAGGCCTCAAAACGATTCAAGCCACTTTCGCGCCAGCTCCGGCCAAATCTGGCAGCACGGAACAATGTAGCTGCCGCCCCTGCCGTCATCCGCCGTCTTATCCGTCTCCTGCGCTGCCAGGCCGTGCCTGCCTTCTGGGAAAATATGGAGTTCCAGGCTGATCCCGGCTTTTTAAGCGCCCAGGCAAATAGAAGGGTGTTCTCCACCGGCACTGTTTTGTCCATGTCCGTATGCCATATAAAACGGGAGGAACCTGTTTTCCAACCTGCTTTTCAAGAGACAGGAACTCCTGTCAACGGCCGCAGTCCCGCTGTCAGGTTGTCAAAGGATCCGCTGTGCCCATATTCCCCGGACGAGATGACCGGATAGGCAAGAATCAGTCCCGCCGGGCGTATATCTTCCTTACTAAGGCCCGTCTTCATCAAAAGAAAATCGCTGTCCCAGAAAATTCCCAGGGATGCCGCCAGATGGCCGCCTGCCGAAAACCGCACAGAAAAATCCCTCCGGATCGACATGCCATTGCTCCGCATTTCTGCGTATCAGCGATACGGCAGTGGCCAGCTCACAGAGGGCCTCCGGGAAAATGCTGGGCGACGTACTGTAATGAAGTACAAATGCCTGCAGTCCATCGCCAGAAACTGAAATGCCGCCGGCTCCCCTTCACGGGTGGAACAAAACTCATAACCGCCTCCCGGGCAGATAATGACTGCTTTCCTGCGTGCATCCGGCTTTCCGTCCGTATTATCTTTCAAAAGCAGGTTAAAGGGCCTCGCCGCTGCGCTTTTTGCAGCTTCCCTCTTTGCCTTTACCTGCCGCTTCTCCGGCCGGAATCTCCTTAATCCGGATTCCGGCGCCGTTACCTCCCGTCCTGATCAGATATTTTTAATACCATCTTCCACACTCCTGCTCTTAGGCCCCGGTCTCACCGGGTTCTGTAAATTACCACCATTGTACACCGCGCCCAGCGAACGGTAAAGCAGAAGTTCAGCCGTTCAGTTGAGGGCGGCGGCGGACGGGGTGAAACGGCATCTTTTCCGTTTCTGTGCATCGCGAAGCGTGTTATTGTCCGCGGAACGCCGATTTTGGGCTTGAACAGTAATCATTCGGAAAGATTCGCTCCGATTCCCCTGTTTGCATGATTGTTTTTCCATTTAAAATATTGTATACTTTCAGTAGTTTCATATATAGTATGGATTAATTCATTTTACCGGGTTATTTAAATAAGACGAAAGAGTTTTTTGCATGATTCTGGCTATCGATATCGGCAACACAAATATCTTTATTGGGGCGATCGACAATAAAAAAACGTATTTTGTAGAGCGCATTACAACTACTATTGGCAAAACGAATCTGGAATATGCCATCACACTGAAAAGTATTCTGGAAATCTATCAGATTGAACCAAAAGAGATTGAAGGAGGCATCATATCTTCTGTGGTTCCTCCGTTAAACCGCACACTCATATCCGCCGTCAGAAAGATTACCGGAATCTATCCGAAGCTGGTCGGTTCCGGTATGAAGACAGGGCTGAACATCCTGATGGAAAATCCAAAGTCGGTCGGCAGTGACATGATCGTCAATTCCATCGGCGCCCTTGGCGAACACGAACCGCCCATCATTATCATCGAAATGGGAACTGCCACGACCATGTCGGTCATTGACAAAAACAGCCGTTATATCGGCGGCGCCATTCTTCCGGGTCTGCGCGTATCCCTAGACAGCATGAGTTCCAACACGGCCCAGCTTCCGCGGATCAGCCTTGACACGCCGAAGAAGGTAATAGGAAAAATACGGTGGATTGCATGAGAAGCGGCGTTATTTTCGGAAATGCCGCGATGATAGACGGAATGCTGTCCAGAATTGAAGAGGAGCTTGGCGGACAGGCTACCGTAATTGCCACAGGAGGCATTGCAAAGGCGGTGCTGCCGCTCTGCAGCCATACCATCATTTATGACGGCGCTCTGCTGCTCAAAGGGCTGCTCGCTCTGTATGAGAAAAATAAATAATAAATAGGGGTTTGCTCTGAGGCTATTAGCCTCTGATACTGTCTGCGTCTCTAGGCACTTTTAAAGTTCACATAACGTTTCCGGATGTTCTATGTTGAACTTGCGCCATTACTTTCATGAAGGGCTTCCTCGAAAAAACAGAAAAAGGCTACCGGATACAGTCACCGGAAGCCTTATGGAAAATTGCGCACTCTGACGAAGGCGCATAAATTAAATTTCATTCTTATCGGACTTCTGCCCTTCATTTTTGGGAAAAGCCCCTGCATAGACCGTTATATCCGGTTCAAGCCCCTCTATTTCGACATGCATTTTAACTGTTTTATCTTCTCCTGAAACAAACAGAACGTTCATACCCTTTTTTAATGTCAATTTTTCTTCTGTCCAGAAAATATTGTAAGCCTCCTCCGTAGCCGCTGTCAGTTCCTCCGATGTCTTGTCTTTGGAGCCCTCATGGTAGTAACCGAGCTTTACGCCATCCTGATGGGCGGTGCTGTACGTATACCGCATCGTTACCGTCGTATCCTCCGATACCTCCAGGAACATAAAAGCCGCCTCCGTCTCCTTCAGGTAAGCATCAAAATCGACGGATATCACATCCCCTATGTCATCTTTAATCGTGTTAAATATACTGGACTGTGCATTTATTACCGGTCGGACGGCACTTTCCTGTTCTGTCCCGCTTTCGGATGCCGCACGCGCTTTCCCGCCGCAGGCAGTCATGGCTAAACCAAGGCAGATAAGCGCCAGCGATAGAACTGTCTTTTTCATTCCTCTATTCCTCCTTTGATTGATATTATTTATAACGAGGCATCCATTACCATCTCTTCAAATATTTACCGTAAAAAAAAACTGAGGTAATGAAACTGCGGTAATAAAACAGGGAAATTCCCCTCCCGGCGTCTTCCCGGAATACATCGGGAAAATACCGGGGCAGAATTCCCCCTTGCTGTTCTCAGTTATAATTTACTTATCCTGGTCCGGGCCTCTCTTCTATATTACCCTATTATTTTACTACTTTTAATGTAGAGCATTCTTTCTCGATATTGTCAATCTTTTCTCTGTCCAGCCTGAGTCCGAAGCCGAAGGGATTGACAACGATTCCGTCCACTTTGCGCACCAGTTTTTTCAGATCGCGGAACTTCACAAGTTCTGTCTGGTATTTCTGTTTCTTATCAAATTTACCAAACTCAATATGATCGGTGAATACCGGATAAAACTTCATTCCCTTATTATCTGTAATAATTGGGTAAGCTCGCTCATTCCGGCTTTCGGACGGAAGCAGAAACTTTGCATGATATATCTCGGAACACATCATGTCCTGCATCGGTTTCACCGCCCTTTTCTGGAAGCTCCTGGTAGAACTGGGCCGCCGCACGCATCAGAGATGGATTCACGATAATATCGCCGTTGTCCTCCGGTTTCTCCACAATGCTGAACAGCGACATGGTAAGTGATTCCTGTCCCTTATCAACCACAATGGCTTCAAAGCCGCTGCGGTATAAATCATTAAAGAAGCCGATCCTCTGAGCCGCTCTGATCTCCAGACTCTTAACCTCATATCCTTCCCACTTTAATTCCTTCACAAATTCATCGGCAAACGCCTTGCTGGAAAAAATATAAGCGGCCGGCTTGGCGTTCTCCGCTCCCATAAAAAAGTTATTTGTAACTCTGGCTGCAACTGCAAACAGGCTGTCACCCGTGCGTATCACATCCAGGATTTCCCCAAAAACCGCTTTATCTTCATTCTCTAAATAGGATTTTATTAATTCATTAATGGTTTTCATTCTATTCCTCCGTCTGTATGTATCATCGGTTACTCGTACTGCCATCAATTTGTAACAGTTCAGACAGCATGAACTGATACGGCTATTTTACTATTCTAACACAGACGCAGCCAACAATCAATCAACTCTCTGAAAAGGAAAATTTTTTCATTCCTCCGGCCGTATAAATCGGTTCAAATTCGTACATCATTCATTTATAAGAACGCGGTGACATGCATGCCTCAAATTCATTTCACCGCCAATCAATGAAAGATGCGGAGGTAAAGTACATGCCTGTTTACAAAGTAGAAATCTGCGGAGTCAACACTTCCAAACTGCCTCTTCTCAGCAATGATGAGAAGGAAGAGTTGTTTAAACGGATTCTTGATGGCGATATGGATGCCAGGGAGCAATACATTAAAGGAAATTTGCGTCTTGTCTTAAGCGTCATCCAGCGTTTTCAAACAGCAGCGAAAATGTTGACGATCTTTTCCAGATTGGATGCATCGGGCTGATTAAAGCGATAGATAATTTTGATATAACACAGAATGTGCGCTTCTCCACCTATGCGGTTCCAATGATCCTTGGTGAAGTAAAGCGTTATCTGAGAGATAATAATTCAATACGTGTCAGCCGTTCCCTGCGCGATACTGCCTACAAGGCCATCTACGCCCGTGAAGGACTGATGAAGCGGAACTTAAAGGAGCCGACCATCTGCGAAATCGCTGATGAGATCGGAGTCAGCAAAGAGAGCATTACCTATGCGCTTGATGCCATTCAAAGTCCGGTAAGTCTTTATGAGCCGGTCTATACAGACGGCGGCGATCCTCTCTATGTCATGGATCAGCTTAGCGATAAGAAATGTTCTGAGGAGCACTGGATCGAGGATATTTCACTGAATGAAGCCATGAAGCGGCTCCCGGAGCGGGAACGCCATATCATAGACATGCGTTTTTTTGAAGGCAAAACACAGACCGAAGTGGCGGAAGAAATCCATATCAGCCAGGCCCAGGTCAGCCGCCTTGAAAAAAGCGCGCTGAAAAATATGCGCAATTATCTCAGTTGACATCAGAGAGAACGAAATAATAGATTGAGCGGAATTAAGGCCGGAAGAATATCACCGGTTTTAATTCCGCTCAATTTGGTGTGGTATGGTGTAGTTTCAGTATTTAACTGGGGTTGGGAGGACGCGTCCGGAACGGACCATGTCCGGTGTGGTGGGGGAGTTTGTCTGAGTCTTCCGTCCCCGGTTGAAGGTTGTCGTGAGGGGGGAATCCGGCCGGAATGAATTGCTGCGGGGACCGTTTGCACTCTTTGGAGTTCGCATCAGTGCTAAGATCGTGAGGAACCTCGCTAAGCACCGGCGGACTCCCATGTCCCCTACGCAATTGATTCCGCCTACTTCCCCGGGTCAGTTTTCACCGGGGACGGAACACTCAGGCAGAGGTTTTCGACACCGGACATGCTCCGTTCCGGCCGCTGATTGTCTCCAACCTTAAATGAGAGGGCCCTGTCGCGGCCACTACGTGTTTCCGACAGGCCGATATCAAATCCTCCACAATTTTTTATAAAAGGCGTATTGAAGGCATATCGTATTTCCCACACACGGTAGCACTGAGTGGCCTCGACAAGGTCCGCCCCCCGCACTTAACGCGTGAGACACTCAGCGGCCGCAGGCCAGCGGACGGGGCCGATACACCCGGCGGAGTCTTTCGTTCCGGCGAAAACCTTCCGGGAGAAGGAGATACTGCCGACATCTTCCTGCGGAGAAGGAGAGAATGATATCCGGAAGGACGTTCGCCCGAGAGATGATAGCTCTTAGGCAGAGGGAGACAAAGCGCGCCGGGCGGATTTTAGACCTACAAGGGCAAAATCCGGGACAACTTGAGCTTCGAACTCATTCGGAGTTCGGAGCGAATTTGTCCGTAACCCCGGGGGGCTTTGCCTTCCTCTGTCTTAGAGCTATCCCTCGAAGAAGCAGTCCAGCCGGATATCATTCTCTCCGGCTCCGCCCTGCGAAAACAAAACCACAGTATCTCCTTCTCCATCCAGCAATGCCAACCCCCCGGGACGAAAGACTCATATACACACCCCACCACCCCGTCCGCTGGCCGTTCCGGCGGCGTCCTCACCTGCTTAACTAAATCCCCAGATAACAACGTATCACAAATCTACTCGATTGACACATTTCCCCGCTTATTTTATACTGGATAATATGATATTCTTTAAGGCTGTATCACAAATCAGCCAGGAACCTGAACCGATACTTGAGATTAAACAACTAAAGGAGTAACTATTTTATGAATCCAACCACACAATCACGTTCCCCCTACTGGGATATTGTAAAAGGAATCGGCATCATTGCGATCGTTCTCGGACACAGCTGTTATTTTGCCGTAGGCTTTGTCTCATCTCTTCCATTTGGCGCTGTTTTTCTTCGTCTCCGGCTACCTGTACAGCGAAAAGAAATACGGGGATGCTCCCTTTGCCTTTTTCGGCAACCGCTTTGCCGGAACATGGCCCCGATACGTTTTTTATACCTCCTGCTTCGTGCTGCTCCACAATTTCTTTGTAAGCCGGGGGCTGTATCAGAACCAGGAGCTGTATAATCATACAAAGATGCTGGCTCAGATTTGTACAAATATCTCCTTTACCGGTTCGGAACCGGCACAGGGAGCGCTTTGGTTTGTTCCCGCCTGGCTGGCTGCATCCGGCCTGTTCGGCGGTACCGTTTGGTTCGGCCGTACCGTTTCAAAACGAATCGGAAGGCCGGGACTCAAGGTATGGCTGATTGGCTTTGCATGTGCCGCCGTCGGCGCCGCAGGAGTATTCCTGAACATGAGAAAGGTGGGAATTGCCTATAACCTGCATGCTTCCTTTGTCGTCGTTCCCATCTACTTTTTTGCCTACCTGCTGCGCTGCTGCTGTTCCGACTTTAAGAAATACACCACCTGGTACGGATGTGTCATCAGCGCCGGTATCCTGTATTTCATCAACGCAAAGCTGGGAATTTATATTCTGCTTGACGGAATGGTGATACCGGGCTTATGGTTCTACGTCATCTCGCTGATCGGAATCTATTTTTGTCTCTCACTTGGAACGCTGATGGAAAAATCAGGAGCGGCATCTAAATTCCTGTCATTTCTGGGGCGCTACTCCTTTGAGATTATGGCAATTCATTTTGCCGTGTTCAAATTTGTAGACTATGCCTATGCCAAATTCTGGCTCAGATCGGTTCCCGAGAATCTGGCCGGTTTCCCGACCGGATTCTCCCATGAACTCTGGCCGCTGTACCTTATCGCAGGAACACTGATACCTGCTTTTATCGGATGGGTTTCTACTCGTATTTTACGATTTCTTTTTTCAACCGCTTCATAATTTTCTTTTCAAGCCTGGAGATGTAGGACTGGGAGATACCGAGGAGGTCGGCTACCTCCTTCTGTGTCATCTCATCCTCATTCTCCGTTCCCAGACCGAAGCGCAGCTCCACAATTTTCTGTTCTCTCGGATTCAGCCTGCTTATAGCCGTGTTTAAAAGACTTTTCTCTATCTCATCTTCCAAATCCCGGTATATAACATCTTCATCCGTGCCCAGGATATCGGATAGCAGCAGTTCATTGCCATCCCAGTCCACGTTCAGCGGCTCATCGATGGATACCTCCATCTTCGTCTTATTGTTCCGTCTCAAATACATCAGGATTTCATTTTCGATGCATCGTGACGCATAGGTGGCAAGTTTGATGTTCTTGTCAATATTAAAGGTATTGATTGCCTTGATAAGTCCGATGGAACCAATGGAAATCAGATCCTCCACGCCGACGCTGGTATTGTCAAATTTCTTGGCTATGTAGACTACAAGCCTGAGGTTATGTTCAATCAGCTTTGATTTTGCCTGGGCATCCCTTTCCGTTCCCAGTTCCTTCAGGACCTCGGCCTCCTCCTTGCTGCCTAATGGAGCCGGAAGAATATCTGCACCGCCGATATAATGGACTTCACCCTCTTTCTGAAGAAAAACAGATTTAAATGTCGGAACCATCTTGAGACGGAATTGATTCGGTACTGCTAACTTTATAACCATGGTTTCTTTCCTCCTTAATAACCATATCTTTTTTATTCTCATATTCTCATTACATGATACCAGGGTCAAAAGGTTGAAATCTGATGCAAGCTTGCTTGCATGAAGATTTTTAATCTTGGGACATCCGGTCTTTTTATACCCAAAGCTTTTCATTCAGCAATATCTGATAGGAATCATTCTGTGACAGTTTCTCTTCCGATATTGCGATATACGGTTTTTCTATGATTTTTTCTGTCCTTCTTTTCAATCTCCATCCTGTTCTGCCCTGACAGCCGGTAAAATCCCGCTGTCCTTTCCGACCGACCGGAAGGGGACGAATATAACCGCATTAACGGTCCCGAACAGCTCCGTACAGCTGGCAGCCGATATGACGCTGACTGGATTCCCCGTATAAGGCTCTGTCAGCCGGTTGCCCGTATCGAGAAACCCAGTAAAGCTGGCCTCTCTGCCCTGATACTCTATCAGGACTTTGTATAAATGACCGTTGCCCGCCGCGCTCTCCGATACCATCCTCCACAGATACAATGTTAAAATGATACTGAATCCCACTGCCGCCGCATAAAGATAGATAGAGGTATAGAAGCCGCCGGCCCGGAACAGTTCCATCAAACCTGCCAGTATCACTGCGGACAGATACAGGCCTGCGACAATTCTGAGAAGCGCTCTCAGATCCTTAAACTTAAATGCCAGAGCCGTCATCAGTGCGCTGGCCGCGCAATATGTAACAATTGACTGGAGAAAAAAAACAGGAAAGGGAAAAATGGTCACAGCCAGCGCGTAAAAAGCTCCCGCCATGCTGGCCAGAAATATTCCTCCCTTTCGTGTCTCCAGCTTCATCACTTTTTTTACAACCGTGAGAAGCAAAATCTATTGTAAAATTGTTGGCCAACACCACATCCGCATAAACGTTGTATGTCACCGTAAAGTATCTCACCCCTCTGTCTGACGGTACTGTGATCCGGTCTGCAAATTTCCCCCGAAACCATTTTCAGGAGCGCATTCAAGCCGGACTCTGACCTGACAGTAGTCATTATAAATTCCCGGGCTTGTGTTTTGTCAAATCCGGAAAGTTAATTCCTGTTTTGATCGTCATATTTCGAAATGAACTGCGTATGGAGGTTCCCGGCCTTTCCAGCAAGGAATCGTTCCTGATTTTTGCCGTTCTCCTTTTGGTTACAGGCTCTCTTAATAAATGACGCAGCGCCTTGCACTGCTGTAAAACGTAAAAAAAGAGACAGAAACCTGCTCTGCGGGTTTTTGCCTCTTTTTTTGTCTTCAGTATATTGTTGGATTTCATTAGAAAATGTCGAATAGGAGAGGGAAATCTGTTATTGCACCAAAAGAGCCGCAGTGCTCATGCACTGCGGCCAGGATGCTCTACATTCTGCTGTTTATTTTATACGGACCGATAATTATTTCTTATTTTTCAGGAAATCCGGAATGTTAATCTGGGTTTCTCTCTGCATCGGACGGTATGGCTGTACCGGCGTGGACGGCTGAGCAGGAGCCTTTGGCTGCTGCGGTACGGCTGCGGAAGGTGCCCTGTAAGTAGGCGCCTTATAGGTTGGTGTGGATGTTGCGGCCGTTTCCTGCCCGCTCCCTGAGGAGCAAAGGAGGCTGCCGGTTTTGCCTTGAAAGGCGTTGTAAACTCAGTCATGGCTTTTGATACAGGCGTGTTAACCCCATGGGCATCCAGACCGGTGGCAATAACAGTGATGGTAGCCTCATCCTGAGCGTTCTCATCAAACATGGCGCCGAAGATAATATTAGCTTCATCTCCTGCCAGCTCCTGCACATAAGTTGCGGCGTCGTTAGCCTCGATCAGGCTGATATCACCGGAAATATTGATAATAACGTGGCTTGCGCCTTCGATGGTTGTCTCTAACAGAGGACTTGCCACAGCCTGTTTAACGGCTTCGATCGCTTTGTCGTCACCCTTGGCATGTCCAATACCGATATGTGCGATACCCTTGTCAATCATAACAGTCTGCACATCCGCGAAGTCCAGGTTGATAAGGCCCGGTACATTGATCAGATCGGTTATACCCTGAACGGCCTGCTGAAGCACCTCATCCGCCTTCTTAAGGGCGTCTGGCATCGTGGTACGCCTGTCCACAATCTCAAGGAGTTTATCGTTAGGTATTACAATCAGAGTATCTACATTGGCTTTTAACTTTTCAATTCCTGAAAGGGCATTGCCCATACGTGTCTTGGCTTCAAAGCGGAACGGCTTGGTCACAACGCCTACCGTCAGGATTCCCATATCCTTTGCAATTCTGGCAATAACCGGAGCCGCACCTGTTCCTGTGCCGCCGCCCATACCGCAGGTTACGAATACCATATCTGCACCTTTCAGTGCCTGTGCCAGCTCTTCCTGGCTCTCTTCCGCTGCTTTCTCGCCAATCTCCGGCTTAGCGCCTGCTCCCAGTCCTTTGGTCAGCTTTTCGCCGATCTGCATCGCTGTAGATGCCTTACAAAACTGCAGCGCCTGCTTGTCCGTATTGATTCCTATAAATTCAACACCTGCAATATTCTCTTCAATCATGCGGTTTACTGCATTATTTCCCGCTCCGCCAACACCGATTACTATGATTCTGGCAGAATTCTCTGATTCATTTATTTTAATCTCTAACAAGATAGTTCCTCCTTCACTTATCCATCTGATCCTGTTTATCTTTATAATCCGCAGCCGACGGCGCCTGTATACATTACCTTTATTACTGCTGCCGAACAGCTACAATAATCCATCTCTGTTCTGGGTTATCAAAATCTAGTCTATCTAATACTATATTTGATTTTCCGTAAAAAATCAACTGTGAATTTCATAAAATATTACTTATTTTGTTTTTGTCGGATCCTTTTAATCGTTTATCCTGTATGTTTTTAGCGGCCCGTCTTTTAATCATCCTGTTCAAAACGGTATGATGGGTTTGAATTGGTTTCATCATACGTATCGAGGTATAATGTTCCGTCAAGCGCTGAATACGTATTGAGAATATCCCTCAGTTCCGATATCTTTCCGTTCATCTGGACATTGCTTCCCAGCTCCACCTGCAGCTCTCCAACGGTAAGTGTTGCTTCCCGCTGGCTGTTAAAATGAATCCGCTCCGCCTTTATATCATACATCTCAAGAACCTGGGTCAGATTCAGAATCTCGTCAAAAATTCTGGCATCCTCCACAGGCAGCGGTTTGTGCAGAACAATCTGGCCGAAGCGCAGCCCGCTGATCATCGGAATTCCCGGCAGCTTATCATTGGTACTCTCAACAATGATACCGTCCTTATCGAAATACATCAGGCTGTTCATATAAGAAACATATCCAACCACACTTTTTTCATATGTGATAATCTCCACATTGACAGGACTTCTGAATACTATTTTATAGTCTTCCACAAAAGGAATCGTCTTATGTGGACGGAAACGATACTGATAATAGCAGTAAACGGGATTTTTGCTTAATTTTGTATCAAAAATCATGCTTTCTATCTGCTCATCCGTATATCTCTCGTTACCGCTCACCGTCACGCTTTTAATCCTGACAGAAAAAAGGACGGCAAGTAACAGCAGCACAGTCAGAAAAATTCCTGCAATTACCAGTTTTTTTCTGTTTTTATTCACTCTTCTCAACTGTGCACCTCCTGTTTACTTCCCGCCCGGCGGTTCTGCCGCTGCAATTTTATCTCACTCCATATAGCGGATGCAGGCCCCCATCCCGGATAAATCACGGCAGATGTCTTCATATCCCCGCATAATGTATTCACAGCTTTGGATGATCGTAGTTCCCTCGGCCATCAGGCCGGCCGCCACCAGCGCGGCGCCTCCGCGCAGATCCCAGGCATTCACCTCGCACCCTTTCAGCAGAGGACGGCCCTGGATTTTTGCGATATCTTCCTCGATGACAATTTCTGCGCCCAGCTTCTGAAGCTCATTTGCCGTTTTGAAGCGGCTTTCAAAATCTTTTCTTCGATAGTGCTGATTCCCGCGCACGGCTCATCACAGCCATCATAACCGACTGTAAATCCGTAGGGAATCCCGGATACGGCCCTGTTTTGATAGACGCCGCGCTCAGCCGGCCGGCAGCTTTGAGATAAATAAGCTCCTCTTCTTCGAAGACGGCAGCCCCCATCTGCTTTAATACCGATGTGACCGTCTTTAATCCCTGGCTGCCTGTGCCTGTCAGGAGAATCTCCCTCCGGCCTGCCGCAGCCAGTAGATATGTTCCTCCGGCTATCCTGTCACCGCCTACGGTAAATTCGGAATCGTGAAGGGGAAGTCCGCCTTCGATCACAAGCACGTCACCGCCCACTCCTCTGACGGAAGCCCCCATGTTATTCATAAAGCGGCACAATTCCACTATCTCCGGCTCTTTTGCGCATCCGTTCAGAACCGTTTTACCCGAAGCAGCCACTGCGGCAAAAATCGCATTTTCAGTCGCCCCGACGCTGGGAAACGGAAAATCGACAACCGTTCCGCGCAGCCGCGGCACACTGGCTCTGAGCGGCTCATCTCCCTGCCCTTCCCTGATTCTGGCTCCCATCTTTTCGAGGGCCATCAGATGAAGGTCTATGGGACGTTTTCCTATCATGCAGCCGCCGGGATAATAAACCTCGGCTTCTTTGCATCTGCCTAAAAGCGCTCCCAGCAGCATAATGGAAGAGCGCATCTTCTCCATCTCCGCCTTGGGAATGGAAAAACGGGACAGCCCTGCCGCGTCAATCGTCAGGCTGTGCCCATCCAGGACGCAGCTGCATCCCAGAGAATCAAGTATCCCCATCATACAGAACACATCCTGTATTCTGGGGACATTATTAATGACCGTTATGCCATTGTTCAGAACCGCTCCCGCCATCATCGGAAGAACCGCATTTTTTGAACCCTGCACTGTAATTTCACCTTTTATCGGGCACAGCCCCCGGACCTCTATCGCAGACAAGAAAAACCCCTCCCATTTGTCTTCTATATACTATCCTATGTGAAATATGAACTTTTGTGCAGCTTTTTATCTGATTCCGTGTACGGTTCGGTGCGAAACGGCGGTTTTACCGCCGTCCCCTACTGCTCCAGCTTAATCTGGTTCGATACACTAAGCACCAGCCCCATCTCCAGCATCAGAAACAGTACCGATGTGCCTCCATAACTGATAAACGGCAGTGTAACGCCCGTGTTGGGGATCGAGTTGGTAACTACGGCAATATTCAAAATAACCTGAATGGCGATATGCGCCATTACTCCCGTTACAATCATGGCGCCGAGAAGATCGGGGGCATTGCCCGCAATCACCATGAACCGGTAAATCATAAACATAAAGATCAGGATCAGGGAGATTGCCCCGAATAAACCAAGTTCCTCACAGATAATAGAAAAAATCATATCATTCTGCGCCTCGGGTACAAATCCCAGCTTCTGGAGGCTCTCGCCCAGCCCTTTGCCGAATAATCCGCCGGAACCGATGGCATACAGCCCCTGAAGCACCTGGTAGCCGCCGGAACGTGAATACATAATTGGATTCTTCCACACATTGATACGTCCCAGCTGGTAATCCTTCAATATATGCATATTTACCAGTATATGGCCGATATAAGGAGCCGGCCAGCCCACTCCGGCTCCGGCACAGGCGAAAAAGGGCCACTTGATTTTACATGCCACAAAAAGCATGACAAACACGATACCGCAGATAATAATACCCGAGCTTAAGTTATTCGCCGTAACCAGGAGAGCCAGAGGAAGAGAAAATCCAATGATAACAAGCGTCGGCCTGAGTTTGTTGATTCTCGTTCCCAGCTCGGCTATGAAAACCGCCACAAAGAGAATCAGAGATATCTTTACAAGCTCCGTGGGCTGGAACTGAAGCATGCCCGGCCCGACCTTCAGCCATCTCTTTTTACCGTGGGATGCTACGCCCAGAGGGCTGAACATGGTGAGCAGCATGGTAATCCAGGAAGAGCATAACCCAGCACGGCAAACCTGGCAAACCAGTGATAATCAATCTTTGAGACTATGTACATGACAACAAACTGCCGCCCGCAATCGCCGCCTGCCTGATTGCAAAATACGCAGGATTATCATAATCGAGCTGCGCCTTATAGGAGCTGGCGCTGTAGATCATGACCAGTCCGAACACCGACAGAAATATGATACAGAACAACAGACTGTAATCATAAAATCGATGCGGTTTCTTTTTCTTCTTTTTCCCCGTATCAGGCATTAATTCCTACTCCCTCATCCCTAAGGTAAGCCCAAACGGTGAAAAGTCGTATAAACGTCCTTTTCACCGCCCACAAAGCAACTATAAAATAAGAGATAAATGGTTACAGGCCCCTTACATATTCTTTAAATTTCGTTCCCCGCTCCTCAAAGTTTTTAAACTGTCCCCAGCTTGCGCAGGCAGGAGAAAGAAGTACATTATCGCCCGGATTTGCATAGGATGCACATACCTGGACTGCTTCCAGCAGATCTTCCGCATACATGATATCCGTAAATCCATGGCGTTTGGCACATTCTGCAATTTTATCTCTGGTCTGTCCGATCAGTACGAGGTACCGTACCTTTCCATCAAAACTTTCAATCCACTCACCAAATTCGGAATGCTTGTCATAGCCCCCTGCGATCAAAATCGTCGGCCCGGGCATTGCCTTAATTGCCTGCATTGCCGCATCCGGATTTGTACCCTTGGAATCATTATAGTATTTTACGCCAAAGCGCTCGGTAACAAATTCAATTCTGTGCTCCACCGCCTCAAACTTCCGGATCACTTCCTGAATTTTTTCAAGCGGAACATCCATATTCATGCTGATGGCGACTGCCGCCATTACGTTCTCATGGTTATGGCGCCCCAGCAGCTTCAGCTCACTTATATCCACAATCTCCGTCACCTTGCTGCCGTCATTGTAAACAATCTTTCCGTCTTCCAGATAGTAGCCCTTTTTCAGTTTCTCGCGGCTGGAGAAATAGACCACATTAATCTTGAGCGTTTCACCGAATTCCGAGTACGGTATCGTCATAATTGAGGACACAGGTATCGCCGTCCTTCTGGTTCTTTGTAATGCTCTCTTTTACCTGCGTATAGCATTCCATTGTCTTGTGGCGGTCCAGGTGATCCGGCGTGATATTTAATATCGCGCTGACATTGGGACGGAAATCCATAATCGTCTCAAGCTGGAAACTGGAAACCTCGGCCACGGTAACGGAAGACTCCTCCGTCTCCAGAGCATGCGCCGTATATGGCTCCCCGATATTTCCCACTACGAAAACACTGTCATAAAACGATCTCATAATCTCGCCGGTCAGCGCCGTTGTCGTCGTCTTTCCGTTAGTTCCCGTAATTGCTGCCAGCTTTCCTTTGGCACAGTGGTATGCAAGCTGAATCTCGCTCCAGATAGGTACTCCCGCCTCGTCCAAAACGGTTACAAAAGGAGCGTCCAGAGGAATACCGGGACTTATCACTGAAAGCTCAACACCTAACAGATCCGTCCTCTTAAGTTCCCCCAGAACGACCGATACCTTTGCATCTTCATCAAAGTTCTTCTTGATCTTCTCTGCATCCAGCTTATCATTTCCGTCATAAAGCACCACTTCCCCGCCCTTGGCAAGAAGAAGTTTTGCGGCTGCAATACCGCTGATTCCGGAACCTGCTACTAATACTTTTTGACTCATCGTCCATTCCTCCTATAATCCTAAGTAAGCTACAAGGCAAAGGATTGCCGTTATAATCGAAAATACGGCCACGACTCTTGTCTCAGACCATCCGCAAAGCTCAAAATGATGGTGAATCGGAGCCATTTTGAAAATACGCTTGCCGCCCGTTTTCTTAAAATATGTCACCTGTATGATGACCGACAGAACTTCCACCAGATAGATCAGTCCCACTACGGCTATGAAAAGGGGCATCTGCATCATAAACGCGCTGGATGCCACAAAGCCGCCCAGGGCCAGGGAACCCGTGTCTCCCATAAACACCCTGGCAGGATATACGTTAAACAGCAGAAAGCCCAGGAGACTGCCCACCACCGCTCCGGTGATCGGGCTGATGCCGCTGTTCTCACCGATAGCCACAATTGTAAAGAAGGTAGCTACCAAAATGGTGACACTGGTACAAAGGCCGTCAAGGCCGTCGGTAAAATTCACACCGTTGTCTGTTCCCAGAACGATAAAGAAAAGTGCCGGAACAAAAAGCCAGACCGGCATAACCAGGTATTGCCCCGTGAACGGAATAAGCATCTGCGTTCCGATCTCATCAGACGTAATAATATAATACGCAAAGATTCCCGTAATAATGATTTGCCCGGCGAGTTTCTGTCCGGGATTAAGTCCCTCCGAACGCTTCATGACAATCTTTATATAGTCGTCCAGGAAACCGATGACGCCGAATCCTGCGGTAACGAACAGGACGGGGATAATCTTCGGATAATCTTTCAGGTATAAGAGCGATGTAATAATAATGCTTGAAAGAATTACCAGTCCTCCCATCGTAGGAGTTCCCTGCTTTTTTAAATGTGCCTGGGGGCCGTCGTCCCTGACCTGCTGTCCAAATTTCAGTTTGTGAAGAAACGGTATCACTATCGGACACAGAATCGCGCTGATTACAAATGCGATAATTACCGCCAGTATTGTCTCATTTACCATGTCACACCTCTAATTCTTATGTAGTCTCTGCCTTATTATTTTCTATCATTCTAATTTTACTACATACGAAGATAGTATACGTCTTTTTAGTAGAATAATCAACCTTTTTTGTTCTGCCGTGAAGTCTGGCGTAACAGTTCGGACAGGCAGCTGCTAAGGCATAATGGAGATTTAGCCAAGGCCCGGAGGACGCGTCCGGAACGAACCACGTCCGGTATGGTGAGGGGGCTGGCTGAGTCTTCCGTCCCCTCGGGAGGTTGGTCGTGGAGGGGGAATCCGGCCGGAATGAATTGCTGCGGGGACCGTTTGCACTCTTCGGAGTGCGCATCAGTGCTAAGCTCGTAAGGAACCTCGCTAAGCACCGGCGTCCTCACCTGCCTAATTATCCTCCGCCTCTGTTTTAGGTATCCCAAGATAAGGCAATATATTTTCAAATATGCTCCCCACGACAGGAGCCGCTATCGTGCCGCCGTAGTAAATTCCTTCCGGTTCGTCGATCGTGATGAGCGCTATTACCTGGGGATCGTCGGCCGGGGCAAAGCCCACAAATGATGAAATGTATTTCTTCAGGCTTCTGGGAAGCTTTTCCGATGTAGCCGTTTTTCCGCCGATTCTGTACCCCTCTATTTTCGCATTCTTTCCGCTTCCCTCGGAAACTACCTGCTCCAGTATATAACGCATCGTGCTGCTGGTCTCCTCCGACAGGATTCTGTCTCCTAAAGGAAATTCAAAATTGTGGACAGAACCTGTCTGCGGACTCACCGACTTCACAGCCAGGTGCGGAGTCACCCTGTTTCCCCCATTGATAACGGAGGATGCCGTGGTAATGAGCTGCAGCGGTGTAATCTGGAAAGACTGGCCGAATGATACGGTTGCCAGCTCCACCAGCCCCATATTTTCCTTTTATGCATAATGGTGTGCCTCGCCCGGCAGATCGATTCCCGTCTTTCCGAGCAGGCCGAACTGGGCAAAGTATTTATAGTAATTATCTACTCCCAGCCTCTGCCCTACATCGATCAGCACCGGATTGCAGGAATTCATCATTCCCTGAAGGAATGTTTCACCTCCGTGCCCTCCCACTTTATGGCAGCGTATTTTTCTGTCTTCCACAACCCGGAAGCCGGGACAGGAAAAATTATCGGTCAGCTTTACTACCCCGGCCTCCAGACCGGCCGCAGCCGTCACGATTTTAAACGTGGAGCCCGGCTCATACGTGTCATTAATGCATTTATTTCTCCACATCTGGTTTAAAAGATCCTGGGAAGTCTTGCCGTCTCCGTCCGCCGCAATGCCGGGTATCAGTGTAAACGGTTCATTTAAATTGAATTCCGGCACATTTACCATCGCGAGTATTTCGCCGTTTTTCGGATTCATGACAACGACCGATACGCTGTTGGCCTGTTTTTTCTCCATTACCTGGTAAGCGGCCTGCTCCGCATATTTCTGGATATTGACGTCCAGGGTGACGACCAGGTCATTGCCCGCCACCGGCTCAATCCGGTCCTCGGCCGCATTCTCTATCTCTACCCCGGCCGCATTCGAAAGCGTCAGTATTTTTCCGTCCTGGCCTTTCAGATATTTCTCATACTGAACCTCCAGCCCGATGATACCCTGGTTGTCTCCTCCGGTGAAACCAAGCACTCTGGACGCAAGACTGTCATAAGGATAGTACCGCTTATAGTCCTCATCGACCTTAACGCCGGCAAGTCCCTGTGCACGAATCTTGTCTCCTTCTTTCTTGTCCACATTTGTCTTTATAATCTCACGCGCAGAATATTTTTCCACCTTTTTTCTGACCGTATCCTCCGGCACTCCCAGTTCCCCGGAAAGTATCCGGATGACGCTTTCCGGATCCTCAATCTGGTTATGGACCACCGATATGGTACAGACTGTCCGGTTGTCGGCAATCACCACACCGTTCCGATCCAGAATCCGTCCTCTGGCCGCTTTAATCGTCCTCTCCCTCTGATGCAGATCCTCAGCCATCTCACTGTAATAGTCCGCTTTATAAATCATAAGGAAGAACAGCCTTCCTGTCAGCCCGGCCATGCACAGGCATAACATGATACATACGAACGCTATTCTTCCTCTGTGATGTGTCTGATTTCTGTTCATGCGGTACCTTTATGCTTTCGTTGGTACAGTATATTAAAAAATCAGAATTTTATTCTTGTTACAACCCACGCTCGGTTTATTATCGAAGTGCGGCTGCATCCTATGCGGACACGTGGTTGACCTCATGGCAGGGGATACCGGCTTCTCTCCGCCCACCGCTGCCGTTAAATTTGTTTGGCAATTCATCTCACCACCTTAGAGGATGGGAAAATCCTTGCTAATATTTGTTGAACATTATTCCCGGCTGCCTTCTGAAGACTCGGTCATACCTCCCCCGGTGCTTTCAGCCGCATTGGTGCTTTCAGGCATTCCCGGGCTCTCCTGCGGTGCGGTTAAACCTCCCGGCATGCTGTCGGGATAATTGTAATCTTCTTCCCCCGAATCAATAAACTCATCATCAAATGACGCCCAAGTCTCCGTCGGGGCCTCTGATTCTCCGCCTTCTCCCGCGCCCTCCCTGTCCTTCCTGGCTCTCTGAAGGGTCGCCGGATGTGATGCCCTCTTCTCTTCCCGCCAGATCTTCGTCTTCCTGCAGACCTGTTTCCGTATCCGGGAATACATTCATATACGGAAGGATTTCCGCCATGATTTTAGCCGAAATCTCACTGGCAAATCTGGAATGGGCCTGTTCCTCACCCGGAAGGTTCGGTGTGTCCAAAACCACGTAAACGAGAACCTGCGGATCGTAAGCCGGCGCATAGCCGATAAACGATACCAGATAATTTTGGCTTCTTCGGATGCTTCTGAGCCGTTCCCGTCTTTCCTGCCACCTGATATCCTGCCACGGCCGCGGCCCCTGCCGTACCTCCGTCGCCGGAAACAGTCTGATAGAGCGCATTGTTAATATAGTTCGATGTATTTTCCGAAACCGTCTCTCTTACCAGTTTCGGCTCATTCTTCTTGACGACGGCGCCCTGGTCATTTAAGATTCTTCTCACAACATGCGGCTCATAGTAAGAGCCTCCGTTGATCAGGGAACAATAGCCGGCCGCCATCTGTATCATTGTACAGTTATAATTCTGTCCGAAGGCATTCGTTGCCAAATCGACCGGTCCCATATTATCCGCCCTGTATACGAGGCCGGATGTATCAGCTTCACCCGGAAGGTCAATGCCTGTCTTGGAACCGAAGCCAAAAATGCTCTGGTATTTTGTAAACTTCTCTTTTCCTTCCAGACGCACAATATTCATCATAACGATATTGCATGATTTCATAAGCCCCTGCGTGACGGTAAGAGGCCCGTGACCGCTTCTGGCCACACAGCGGATCGTCCATCTGTCGTCCATTTTCTGCCTGCCGCCGCATTCAAAGGTCTCATATCCCGTGATGGCCTTCTTCTATCGCACCGGCCACGGTAAATGCCTTCTGCGGGGATCCCGGCTCAAAGGTATCACTGACGCAGAAATTACGCCACATTTTATACCAGGCGTCGGCCTTTGTCTTTTCATCCATGGCAGCCTGTTCTTCCTGGGTATAATATCGGTCCATATTATAAGGATCATTTAAATCATAGCGGATGTTCGTATCCATCGCAAGAATCTCCGCCGTATTGGGATCCATAACGATAACGGCTGCCACTTTACTTCCAATGCCCGCCTGCCATTCGTCAATATATTTCTGACAGATTTTCTGGATATTCGCATCAATTGTCAGTTCCAGCGTTTCTCCGTTCTTAGCCGGCTTCACCACTCTCCAGATTGGAATCGTCATTGAGATATCCGTACTCTCTGCCGTTCACGCCGTTCAGGACGCTGTTGTAATACTGCTCAACTCCGCCGGAGGCATTGCCGTCCTTCATTGCAAAGCCGATCACGTTGCAGGCCAGTTCCTTATATGGGTATACCCTCTTGTACTCATCTTCAAACCATACGCCGGTGATTCGTCTCTTGCCGCCCTCATCGACCGGCAGTTTCTTATACTCGGCATTCTTCTCCTGCTTGTAATTTTCAAACAGCTCCTTCTGCTCCGCCGTCATCTGTTTTTCATAAACGACATAATAGCTGTCTTTCCTGTCATTGATCAGCTTGCGCAGCTCTTCACGGTCATAGCCGAAGCACTCGTTAAGCGCATCCAGCGTCGCTTCCAGATATTCGTAGTTTTCATCATTTTCCAATATCTGTTTCGGATCGATAATCAGGTTATACACTTTCTCACTGATAGCCAGATACGTTCCGTTTCTGTCTACAATGTTCCCCCGCTTAAAGGGGATCGTTCTGCTCTCATAATCCTGATGGCTTAAAACGATCTGATTATAGTCTTCCCCTTTGTTTTTTACAATATTATAAAGCACCAATACCAATGCAAACAAAGCCAGCGTAATTACCAAAACGGTAATCGCCAGCTTTTCCTGCATGTACTTTCGAAAGGGCTGTTTGTTATTAGTGTTTTGGGATGTCCTCATACTGCCTTACATACTCACTTTCCGTTTTATTATACAAAAGAATCTGATTCTTGTTGGCATATACCATGCCGAGTTCCTCTGTAGCTACCTTAAATACATGGTCTAAATCAACGTAAGTGTCAATTCTTGTCTGAAGGGCATCATTTTCAGATTTTAAATGTTCCAGTTTCAGTTCCAGCGTTTCTATATTATTGATTCTTGATGTAATCGAAGCTTGTATATGCAGGTAATTCATACATAAAAACAGCGTAATGACTGCTGCTATGGTCAGAGCAAACACATACGGACCGTCCATATAGAGAGCTTTGTCCCTGTTCCTCCGTACAACATGGCTGCGTTTATAGTCGTCCTGTACCCTGCGCTCCGGCTTTGTCTGTGGTGTAGTTCTATTTACTTTTCTCACGGTATTGCCGTCTACATACGTTCCGGCATATTCAGGATGTCTTCTTCTGGCAGCCATAGGTCTTTACCTCCTACTCTTTCAAACACTCTCAGCTTTGCGCTTTTGGAACGCTTATTTTCTGAAAGTTCTTCCTCTGACGGTAAAATCGGCTTGCGTGTCACCACACGGCCTTTACTCTTTTTTCCGCACATGCACACGGGGAAGTCGGGCGGGCAGGTACATGGATTTTCATTGATTCTGAAGCGGTTCTTGACAATCCGGTCTTCCAGCGAATGGAAGGTGATAATGGAAAGTCTGCCCCCGGGAGCCAGAAGATCCGTCATCTTGTCGATGGAATTTTCCAGAACCTCCAGTTCCTTGTTCAGTTCGATCCGAATCGCCTGAAATGTCCGCTTGGCCGGGTGGCCTCCCGTGGCTCTCACCTTGGCGGGAATCGCGGCTTTTATAATTTCAATCAATTCTCCTGTTGTCTCAATCTCTTTTTCCTGACGTGCCCTGACAATGTGCTTGGCAATATTCTTAGCGAACCGGTCTTCCCCATAATTTTTGATAATATGGAACAGCTCTGATTCACTGTAGGTATTTACAATATCTTTTGCGGTCATTTCATTTCTCTGATCCATCCTCATATCGAGCGGGGCGTCATCCTCTCTGTAGGTGAATCCCCGTTCAGCCGTATCAAGCTGATAGGAGGAAACTCCCAAATCCAGATAAATCCCGTCGACCTGACTGATTCCCAGCTCTTTCAAGACCTCATCGATATTCTCATAGTTGCTTCTTACAATCGTTACTTTATCTCCAAATTCTTTCAGACGTTCCGATGCGGCCGCTATGGCGTCGGCATCCTGATCGATTCCGATAAACCTTCCCTTATCTCCCAGTCTCCGGCATACCTCGCTGGCATGTCCGCCTCCACCCAGGGTTCCGTCCACATAAATCCCGTCCGGCTTTATGTCAAGGCTTTCGATTGTCTCATCTAAAAGTACTGATTTGTGTCCAAATATCATATTCCAAGGCCTTCCATGTTCTCTGCTATTTCGTCCATGTCGTCATAGACATTCTTCTCGGTCCAGGTTGCTTTATTCCAAATCTCGATCCGGCTTCCCACACCAACCAGAACCACTTCCTTCTCCAGGCACGCAAACTCCCTGAGTACGGCCGGAAGGAGTATCCTTCCCTGCTTGTCCACCTCACAGGCAGAAGCTCCGGCCAGAAAAAAACGTGAGAACTTTCTGGCATTCGTATTGGTAAGCGGCAGTGACTGGAGCTTTTCTTCAAAGTTTTTCCACTCAGAATTATCATACACAAAGAGACAGCCATCCAACCCCTTTGTCACGACAAATTCGTCTCCAAGCTGTTCCCTGAATTTGGAAGGGGACAATCAGCCTGCCCCTTCGCATCGATTGTATGATTGTATTCACCCATGAACATAGCAATCACCTGTCATCCAATTTGCTCCACTAAGCTTCCACGCGGAACCATTTAATACCACTTTCTACCACTTTCCACCACTTTGTATTCTAATTCTAGTACATCTGTAAGGAAATAGCAAGAAATATTTATTAAAATGTACAGAAAAAAAGATGGTAAGATCTGGAAATCTTACCACCTTTTTTAACGACTCTACATATGTAATTTTCTTAGCAATCAGCTACAACATATTGATTCAGCAGCTGATCAAGCTCCACACTGCATTGATAAATGATACCATACTCCTCCTTTTTATCAATGCTTCTATTCAACCGTTCTCTTGCATGTTCAATTTTACTGATCAATTCTTCTCTCGCGTTTGCCATATCCTACTCTCCTTTTGTTGTTGCTGTCTTCAGTTGTGGCGCTGTCAGAGGATATATTGTATTGTAAAACGTTTGCACAAACCGGTATTCCAGACCCTCAATCCAGGAATACAGCCTTAAAATAAGATATCCGATGTCAGCAACCGAAGCAACATTTACAAACAATAATGTTTGTAAATGCCTCCCCGGTGTATCTTCATTTTAAGTCCTTATTCCCTAAAAATCAAACAAATTCGGCCGATAATATTCGACAAAAAGTGACGCATCTCCCTTATTTATTATCCGATCCCCTTATAAATAATACCCAGAACAAACACGATAATTGTAAGCGGTACGTAGATTCCGCAGGCAATTTTCCCAAACAGGGAAGGCATTGATTTCGTTCTGCCCTGCTCCAGTTCCTTTCGTATTTCTTTGTAACCAAGCACATAATAAACGGAAACCGCTCCCAATACCGCTCCAAAAGGAACCACGAGGTTGTGATAAAATCCATCCATTTTCCCACGGAGGGTTCCGCTTCCAGGAAGACTCCGACCACAAAGCAGATAATTCCGCAAAGCAGAACGGCCAGCTTTCGCGGAACTTCAAACCGGTGCTGGATACTTTCAATTACCGCTTCAAACATATTAATTAAAGAAGTAATCCCGGCAAAAACCACGGACAGGAAGAATATGACGGCAAATATCTGGCCCATCGGCATCTGGCCGAAAATCTTCGGAATCGTGATAAACATTAAGGAAGGACCGGCTGCCGGCTCAATTCCAAAAGCAAATACCGCAGGCATAATGGCAAGGGCGGAAAGGAGAGCCGCCACCGTGTCAAATAACGCCGTACGCATCGACGAACCTACAATATCTGCCTTCTTATTCAGATAAGAACCATAGACAATCATTCCTGAACCGGTGATGGACAGGGAGAAGAATGCCTGTCCCATGGCCATAACCCAGGTATTTACGTCCAACAGCCTTTCCCACTTTGGCACAAAAAGAAAATTGTACCCGTCTGAAGCTCCCGGCAGGAAGAATACGCGGACCGCCAGGACGGTAAACAGAACAAAGAAAACAGGCATCATCACACGGTTAGCCCGCTCAATCTGGGTAACGGAACCTGTAACCAGGATAATTACGGTGATTAGAACCACCGCCAGGTGCCAGGGCAGGCTGCCGAAGCTTCCTGTGGCCTGTGCGAAATAAGCGGCCGAATCCTCTGTAAGAATAGCACCCGTCAGGGAACCTCCCAAGGGAGCGGGAAGAGCACCGTTTGATTATAATCGAATAACCGATCGCAATACCCAGGGAACCCATAAGGGGAATCCATCCAAGAAAACGTCCGAACTGGCGACCTATGGGCCTCTGTGGGCCCAGCAAAGCCATAAGTGAACTGCTGAAATTTCCATGTGATTGTAATCCCATTCATTTGATGAAACGGGCAAAAACTGCCCTACTGGCACATATGCTACTCGGGATAAAAGCGGATAAAACCCGGGATGGAGATTTAATTGAGAATAGAGGACGCATCCGGAACGGATCGGGGCCGGTGCGGTGAGGTTGGTTTTTCTGGGTCTTCCGCCCTCCTGTTATAGATTGTCTCCAGTCTCAAAGGGGAGATAACCTTGTCGCTGCCAATATGGATGCGTTGAGCGGCCGTACCCGCAGCGTCCTCACCTGCCTAATTAAATATTTTCTCTTCCTTTTCCGTTCATTCTATGGTATTCTATTCAAGTACGTCCAAATGTAAAAGCTCTAATGAACTTAATAAGCAGTATTATGCTTATCAATAATAGAAAGGAAGTTTTTATTATGAAATTAGGTATTGTAGGCCTGCCCAACGTGGGTAAAAGTACTCTCTTCAATTCCCTGACAAAAGCCGGTGCGGAATCTGCCAATTACCCGTTCTGTACTATCGATCCCAATGTAGGTGTTGTTCCGGTACCCGATTACCGTCTCGGAAAGCTCTCCGCTCTCTATAATTCCGAAAAGATTACCCCGGCCGTAATTGAATTTGTTGATATTGCCGGACTCGTGAAGGGAGCTTCCAAAGGCGAGGGCCTCGGCAATCAGTTCCTCTCCAATATCCGTGAGGTGGATGCCATTGTCCATGTTGTCCGCTGTTTTGAAGATCCCAATGTAATTCATGTGGACGGCAGCGTGGATCCGCTCCGTGATATCGAAACAATCAATCTCGAGCTGATTTTCTCCGATATGGAGATTCTGGAAAGACGGATTGCTAAGACAAACAAAAGCCTGATGGGCAATAAAGCGCTTGCAAAGGAGCTTGATATCTTAAAGGCGCTTTACGCTCATCTGGAGGACGGCAAACTGGCAAAGAGCTTTGAGACGGAGGATGAGGACGAGCTTGCTTTCATCAATTCCCTGAATCTGCTCACATGGAAACCAGTAATCTTTGCCGCCAATGTATGCGAAGAGGATCTCTCCGATGACGGCGCAAGTAATGAATATGTTGCCCGGGTACGTAACTTTGCATCTGAGACAGGCAGCGAAGTATTTGTTATCTGCGCACAGATTGAGCAGGAAATTGCCGAACTCGATGAAGAAGAGAAAAAGATGTTTTTAGAGGATCTCGGTCTTACCGAGTCAGGCCTCGAAAAACTGATTGCGGCCAGCTACCGTCTTTTAGGCCTTATCAGCTATCTGACGGCCGGGCCTCAGGAGACACGGGCCTGGACAATTAAAGTGGGGACAAAAGCTCCGCAGGCCGCCGGAAAAATCCATTCCGACTTTGAGAGGGGATTTATTAAGGCAGAGGTTGTCAACTACCAGGATCTTCTGGACTGCGGGACCTACCCGGCCGCCAAGGAAAAGGGCCTGGTGCGTATGGAAGGAAAAGAATACATTGTCAAGGACGGCGATGTAATCCTGTTCCGGTTTAATGTATAAACGATAACCTGCACGTTCCTCGCACAGGTCGCCGCCATCAATTATAAAATGGTGCCGGATTCTGTCAGCTTTAACATGAATCCGGCACCATTTTCAGCTGCTGTGTCAAACGCCCCTTAATCTGCAATTAACAGGACAACTTAACCGACCTTTCCCATTCTTGCATAAAAAGCCGGATTCCGTAATAGATTGTAATAAACAAATCCGGAGGGCTTTTTTATGAGCTCTAAAACAAAAATAGTAGTGCTGCGCATGAAGGAAATCATTTACACCGCCATCTTTATCGGTTTGGGGATCCTTCTGATAACGCTATTCCTTATCATGTTCCATCCGAAAAAGGACGCCGCCCAGACCGCTTCCGACAGCGTACAGTACATACCGGGAGTATACACAGCCTCCCTCGTTCTTGGCAGCCAGAATGTCAATGTGGAAGTAGCCGTAGATGCCGATCACATCAATTCTATCAGCTTCTCCCCTCTCAGTGATTCAGTCGCCACCATGTATCCTCTGATGGCCCCTCTATCACCCAGCTTTCCGACCAGATCTGTCAGACGCAGTCACTGGAAAACCTCTCCTATCCCGAGGGCAGCCAGTACACTTCTCAGGCTCTGGTAGGCGCGATTCGTACGGCACTGGGCAAAGCCACGGCAAACTGATGCGTAAAATCCGTACCATAATATACGGGCGGGAACAGGGACAGAAAATTCCATCTATCGGCGGAATTTTCTGTCCCTGTTTTATCTGTCCGATTTTTAACACAGTCTTACGGTTCTGCCGATTTTCATTGTATTTTTATTAATACAATGAGATAATGATCAATATTCCGGATAATCGGGAAGCGGCTGCAGATACATATCATGGATTCAGCCGCATATTGTCCGGAATAATTGAATCATTTTATTAACTGCGAAATACAAACGGGGGAATTATTATGAACGAAACGGGGAATTCATTCATTACAATCGATTTGGCAAAGATTAAATCGAACATGGAAAAAATCAGAAATTACGTGGGACCGGATGTGGAGATTATGCCCGTCCTGAAAGCAAACGCCTGCGGCCACGGCCTGATCCGTACCAGTGACTGGCTGGTTAAGGAATGCGGGATTAAAAGACTGGCTGTCGCCCAGGTACGCGAAGCCGAACAACTGCGCAGGGCCGGCAGTCAGGCGGAAATCATGGTACTCGGGGCGTACCGGTAAACAACCTGCCTTATGCGGTTCAGGAGAATCTCATTCTGCCCGTCTTCCGCACCCAGGATGCCGCTTTGCTGTCCGCTCTCGCTCAGGAAAACGGAAGGACTGCCCGTGTCCATATAAAAATTGATACCGGGCTTGGCCGGATCGGTGTGGAAAAGGGCGAGCAGCTCGAAGAGCTTCTGGATGGTATCTTACCTCTGAAAGGCCTGGAAATAGAGGGAGTGTTTACCCACTTTGGGGAAGCCGAGGTCACAGACCCGGAGTTCACCGAGATTCAGATCAGCCGTTTTGAGGAAGCCCTTGGACAAATCCGGGCGCGGGGGATTCAGCCGCGTTATATCCATGCCACCAACACTCCCTCTACCGTACGGTTTAAAAAAGCCCATTACAATATGATACGTACAGGCCTTTTGTGGCTGGGATACGATCCCTGCCTCGATGAAGATAACAGACTGGGTCTCGAAACCGTTCTGGAATGGAAAACCTTTCTGACAAATAAAAAATACGTTTTGTCAGGCAGAAGCATGGGGTATTGGAGAAGCTTCACTGCCAAGCGTGATACGGTTGTCGGTATCGCCTGTTTTGGATACGGGGACGGCTATCTGGAAGATTTGGGCAAAAAAGGAGGATACGTTTTAATACATGGAAAGCGGGCTCCTATTATCTCCGTCTGCATGGATCAGACATTTCTCGATATCACCGACATACCCGATGCCGAAATCGGCGATACGGTAACTCTGATAGGTCATGACGGCAGTGAGAAGATTGATGCTTTTGATATGGAAAAGCTTACGGAAAACTCCTATGTTGTCTACCTCTGCAATATCAGCGAACGCCCGGTGAGAATATACAGAGACTGACAATGATCCGCCTTCGACGCTTGCCTGCACGCTCCGCGCACAGGTCACCGTCATCAATTAAAGAGAGTCCGGTAATCCGGACTCTCAAACCAGGTATCTCCCTATTTATAGAATGAGCTGCTGTTGCTTCTATTTGTCTCTTTACTCAGGATTCGACTATCCGCTCAGTTCCGGCTTATTCAGGCCCGTTCAGAAGGCACTGTTTAACCGCACTCAGAAATCCTCCTGCATAAATGCTGACGGAGGCCACTGCATCCGATGCATAACCTGTCTCCTGCAAAAGACCTTCTTCCGACTGGTTTTCTATCAGATATTCGGCCAGCATATCGGCCTGCTCAAACCACAGCGGCCCATTTTCGGTCATCACGTATTGGCCGTCCTCCGAAAGTTTTCTCTTTCCGTCCCTCCTTATCCACTGCGTCCCACTGAAGGGCTGTTATCTTATGATCCTTAACGCTCATCGTAATCTGATCACAGAAACCATTTTCGTCCGCCTGACCGCTCTTCCAGTTGTATGAGCCGTCGGCCGCCCCTGCCAGAAGCTCATCCAGGCTTGTATGGGAAGTATCACCGCCGGCAATAAGAAGACACTTTTTCAGGCAGTCGATAAAACCGCCGATATGGATGCTGACAGTAGAAACCGCATCCGATGTTCCGCTGTCATTCATCAGCCCTTTCGTCGTCTGGTTCTCCGTCACATACCGTGCGAGCTGATCAGCCTGTTCATACCACAGCGGCCCGCTTTCCGTCATAGTATACTGGCCGCCAGCAGACATTTCTCTTTTACCGGTTCCGTCTTCCTGCACCGCATCCCACGTAAGAGCCGTGATCTTATTATCCTTCACTTCGATGTCAATCCGGTTATAAAATCCATTCTCGTCCGGCTCCGGTTCCCGGTAAGTATAAGAGCCGTCGGCAATTGTCTTTAAAAGCTCGTCCACTTCAGGAAGCGCTTTCTGGGCGTTTACCTGTGCAATTTCCTGTTCAATAATCGCCGCCAGCTCCGTCCCCTCTTTCACGGCTTCCCGCACGCATGCACCCATGGCCGTCTTTACCGCATTGCTGGTCATCGTGGCGCCCGATATGCTGTCCACACTGTGAGACTGGTTTGCCCAGATATCTTTCGAGAGCCGTACTGCAGCCGACTTGCCAATCTCCGGCGTTTCATCCGGCGCCTCTACTTTCACATCTTCTATTCCATACTCCGAGAATTTTGCCTTCACTGTGATCGGTCCGCCGTATCCTCTGGCGCTTCCTTCATATGTTCCCGCATTATAAATAGGAACATCCGACACAGGGAGGTTCCGCCCTGCTATGGATTTATAGAGAGGACCTGAGAACGCAATCAGCCCTCCTGCCAATATAATCATAATTCCTGTCCCGGCCAGTATTCCCGCCAGGTTACCTGTTTCTCTCTTCTTCATGTGTCCTTGAATCCTTTCCTTTTTCATCGGCTGGTGTTTCTGATACATAATAGTGCCAGACCTCAAACATTTTGCTTTTAGTCTGGCACTGTGTTACTCTTTTTATACTTCTCTCATCCTATATCTCATCCTGATAAATATCGGATGACAGCGGATGATACTGCTCCATGGAAATTTTAAATGACGGCGAATTCTCCACTGCGTTCATGAACGCAGGAACATCATCATCAAAATCATACGTCCACAATGTCTCTTCCAGACTGTTCAAAGTCTCATCCGGCATGTAAAGCAGGTCCAGATGTATCTGTTCAATATAATCATATTCTCCATCCACCTCAATGGTAAACTGCCTGACCATTGAAAGGAAAAATCTGTCACCGTCCGGTAAATCATAAATTCCTGCTTCAAAAAGCAGACTGTCATCCGCACATTCAAAGGAGAGCCCGGCAAACCTTCTGAATGCCTCCCATCCCGTCTTTAAATCCGGTTCTTTTGGGTTAAAACCGCTCTCTTTCAGAACAGCCCTGAATATTCCAAGAGCGTCTGAGGTTTTCAATCGTTTCGGTGTCTTCGTCATGTTTCATTCTCCTTTTCCCTCTCCCATTGCACCATGTCGGCAAGTGTTACCTTGTCTATGACACCGTTAACAGCATCATCAACCATGGTCCACAGCTTAAGCGCCGTGCATCCCGGCGCCCGGCTGCATGTATTGCCTCTGCCATCCATCCGGGTATCCACACACGCTACCGGCGCCATGCTTCCTTCGGTCAGTCTCAGAATCATTCCGACCGTATATTCCTGCGGTTTTCCGGCCAGGCAGTATCCCCCCTGGGCTCCTCTGACACTATTGACATATCCGGCTTTCTTTAAAACCGATACTATCTGCTCAAGATACTTTTCCGATATCTCCTGTCTGAGCGAAATATCTTTAATCCTGACCACCTCATCCCCCTGCAATGCCAAATCCAGCATCATTCGAAGCGCATACCTGCCTTTTGTCGATACTTTCATTTCCAGCTACACCCCTTTATATTTTATTCTTCAAACAGCGGAGTGGAGAAATACCGGTCACCCGAATCAGGCAGCAGGACGACGATCCGCTTTCCCCTGTTCTCCGCTCTGGCCGCCAGCTCCACTGCCGCTGTCAGAGCCGCGCCGGATGAAATACCGGTAAGGATTCCTTCTGTCACGGCAAACTTTCTCGAAGCCGCAAAAGCGTCCTCATCCTTTACCTGAATCACTTCGTCATAAATATCCTGCGCCAGGATTTCCGGGATAAATCCGGCTCCTATCCCCTGAATCTTATGAGCTCCGGCTCTGCCCTCCGACAGAATCGGACTCCCGGCCGGTTCCACCGCTACCACTTTAATCCGGGGGTTTCGCTCCCTGAGGTATTGGCCCACACCGGTGATTGTGCCGTCTGTACCGATACCTGCCACAAAGATATCGACCGCTCCGTCCGTATCTTCCCAAATCTCCGGTCCGGTCGTCTTCCTGTGGACAGCAGGATTGGCTGCATTGGTGAACTGCCCCAGAATGACGGAACCTTCGATATTTTGTTTTAATTCCTCCGCCTTCTCTATAGCTCCTTTCATACCTTTAGAGCCATCGGTCAAGACCAGTTTTGCTCCATATGCTCTCAGAAGCTTTCTTCTCTCTATACTCATAGTCTCAGGGAGAGTAAATACCGCCTTGTATCCCTTGGCCGCAGCCACTGAGGCCAGACCGATACCCGTATTGCCGGAAGTCGGTTCGATAATGGTCGCTCCCTTTTTCAGAATTCCGCTCTTCTCGGCGTCCTCAATCATGGACAGCGCCACCCGATCCTTTACCGACCCCGCCGGGTTCAGATATTCCAGCTTAGCCAGAAGAACCACATCCGCTATTCCTTGGCTCTCCGCATAATTAGACGCCTCCAGAAGAGGTGTCCTTCCAATCAGCTGTGCTGCGCTTTTCTTAATATCCGCCATATTTTTCCTCCTTTTGATTCTGCAATTTATATCATAGTAAATCTATAGGTTTTATATGATTTTATCATATCGGAAAAATTTGTCAAGATTTATCTGCTGCATTTAGCGCAGCCGCGATAAAACGATACTCTTCGCGTTCCGAACACGGGCCGCCACCTTCAACGCAAAGCCAGGGCGCATGCCCTGGCTTTTAAGCTCTTCTCCGTTACCGAAACGATAACCTGCATGCTCCGCGCACAGGTCACCGCCATCAATAAAAGGAAAGAAATAATATTCATCCGGGTAATCCGGTGTTTAAACGATAACTTTGACTGGGCACTTCGCCGCGCACTTGCCGCAGTTAGTACACTTCTCATAATCAATTACCGCCAGGTTGTTATCCATATGGATGGCATCATCCTCACACTGCTTGATGCAGAGTGTACAGCCGATACATCCGTTATCGCATTTAGCCTTGACAGCCGGTCCCTTTTCATGGGAATTACACTGTACAAGATGTTCCGCCTTGTATGGCAGGGCAACACATGCCGCAGGCAACGCATTTATGCATCGGCACAAACCGCCTATCCAGGATCTCCGAGCGATCCAACAACGCCAGCAGGATACCCTGCCTGGCGCCCATAATGGCCTTTGCACAGGCCGCCTCCGACCAGCCAGGGCACAACAGTACCCTCGGCAATGGCCGTCGCCCGCCGCCGCCGCAGTTGTTGCCCGGGAGTTCTTCTCTGACAAGGATTTCTTTCTCATCTACTTCTACTTTAAATTTCGCTGGCAACGCCAAGCAAAGACACCGATGATAATACCGGTAGCGCCGACGATAATTGCCGCAATAATAATTCCAGTTATATTCATCCTTCGTCTCCTCCTTTAAATTAATCCGGAAAATCCGAAAAATGCAATTGACATGAGACCTGCGGTAATTAACGTAATCGGGGATCCTGGAAGTTATATGGCACGTCATTGTATTCAATGCGCTCGCGCACGCCTGCCAGAAGTACGATAGCGATCGTAAATCCGACCGCGATACCAACACCGTTGACAACGCTCTCTACAAAGTTGTATGTCTTCTGTACGTTTGTTAATGCAACACCGAGAACAGCACAGTTTGTCGTGATCAGCGGAAGGTATACGCCCAGAGACTGATACAGGGAAACCATGTTTTTCTTCAGGAACATTTCTACAAACTGTACTAAAGCCGCAATAACCAGAATGAACACGATTGTCTGAAGATACTCCATACCGAAGCGCACCAGAATGTGATCATAGATTAAGCTTGCCACTGCAGATGCAATCGTAATTACGAAGATTACGGCCGCACCCATGCCTGCTGATGTCTCTACCCTCTTGGATACGCCAAGGAAGGGCAGATACCGAGGAACTGGCTTAATACAACGTTATTTACCAGGGCTGAACCGATGGCAATTAATAGTAATTCTTTCATCTATCCATTCCTCCTATTCTGTTTTCTCGGGTTCTTTCGCCGCTTCAGCTTCTGCCTTTGCTTTCGCTTCCTCGGCCGCCTTCTTTGCTGCAAGTGCTTTTCAGCCGCCGCTTTCTTGGCGCCGCCGCTCTGGCCGCTTCCTCGGCCGCTTTCTCAGCCAGCTTCAGATGGTTGTCGGCACATGAGGAACCTGCACAGCTTGCGCAGTTGCCGCCGCATGCCAGAGTGGACTGCGGTACGGAACCATTGGTTGCGGAAGGGGCTTTAAACTTATTCTGGAGTGCAGTCAGAATCGCAAGCACGAAGAATGCACCCGGAGCAAGGATAAAGATTGAGATATGGAAATCCTCCGGAATAATCTGTTTTCAGAAGAATGCTCCGCCACCCAGGAACTCACGGAAAATACCGATGAGCGTCAGGGCGATGGAAAATCCAAGTCCCATGCCGATTCCGTCGAAAGCGAGGAAACAGCGTCATTCTTGGAAGCATAAGACTCGGCGCGGCCCAGGATGATACAGTTAACAACGATCAGCGGAATATAGATACCCAGTGATGAATAGAGGGAAGGCACATACCCCTGCATCAGCAGCTGGACAATGGTTACAAGGCTGGCTACGATAACGATAAAAGCCGGAATCCTGACACGATCCGGGATAATCTTACGCAGCGCCGAAATAATTAAGTTTGAAAAGACAAGAACGGCTGTTGTGGAAAGCCCCATGCCCAGACCGTTGACAGCAGAAGTCGTAACTGCCAGTGTCGGACACATACCTAACATTAACACGAAGGTAGGGTTTTCTTTGAAAATGCCGTTTGATATACGTTCTACATATTTGTTCATATTTCCCACCTCCTGTTAGTTTATGAAATTCTGTTTGCAGTACAAAGCGGCATTAACCGCATTCGTCACTGCGTTGGATGTAATCGTTGCACCGCTGATCGCATTGATCTCGGCGTCGCCCGCATTGCCGCCCTTGACAACAGTAAGCTCGGAAGCCGATTTGCCGTCATACTGGGTCCTGAACGGGTCCTCTTTCGCCTTAAGACCGAGGCCGGGCGTATCGCTGATCTCGCGGAAGCCGATGGAAGTAATGCTTCCGTCGTCCTTGATTCCGACGGAGATAGATACTTTACCGCCGTAGCTGTCATTCGAATAGGAGTTGATTACATAGCCCAAATCGCTGCCAGCATCATCCTTTGCAACCATTACCGTCTCAACGCCCACACCGCCGAAATCCGATGCGGCAAGCTCCGTGTTGCATGCCTCCAGGTCAATGTCTGAAGTCTCTTCAAAAGATGACGCCTCCGGGAATACTCCCCTGTATGTCTTGTTGTTTGCTTCAATTGTGGCCTGTTCAATCGGGCCTTTTGTCACTTCATATACGCCGCCCAGTGCAATACCGGAAATCAGGGTGATTGCAAAAAGGATAAAGGCGTCTTTCATAAATCCGGATTTACCTGCCATTATTTCTTACCTCCCTTTTTTCCAAATGCGGTCGGAAGGGTGAACTTCTCGATTAACGGAACCAGGATGTTACAGAAGATAATCGCGTAGGATACTCCCTCCGCAGAACCTCCGAAGATACGGAAGAGACCTGTCAGAAGTCCCAGTGCGATACCGAATACGATCTGTCCTTTCGCGGTGATCGGGCTCGTAACATAATCTGTCGCCATAAAGCGCCGAAGATTAAGCCGCCGCCGCAAAGATGGGCCAGGATGTAGCTTACGTCAAATCCGCTGTAAATAGCCGCAAAAATAGCAACCGTAGCAATATATGTAAGCGGGATGCGCAGTGTGATTACTTTTCTGAATACCAGATAAGCAGCACCGATTAACAGGGCAATTACGGAAACCTCACCGATGGTTCCCGGAATCCGTCCGATAAACATAGCGGTCACATCCACCTGCTCTCCTGCCTTTAACATGGCCATCGGTGTTGCGCTGGCTACTGCGTCGGAGAAAGGCTCTGTAAATGTGGTCATCTTTCCTGCAAAGGAAATAAGCAGGAAGCATCTTGCTGCCAGTGCCGGGTTCATGAAGTTCTGGCCAAGTCCGCCGTAGATCTGTTTTACAATGATGATGGCGAATACGCCGCCCAGGCACGGCATCCAGACAGGAATCTGGGGCGGCATGTTGAGCGCGAGAATCATACCGGTTACAACGGCGCTGCCGTCATAAACAGTGATTGGTTTTTTCATCAGTTTTTCAAAAATATACTCGGAAAGCACGCATGATACCACTGTTGCAATCAGAACAAGAAGTGCGTGCATACCGAACTGCCATACACCGTAAATTGACGCAGGGAGCATTGCGATTGCCACGTCAAACATGATTGCCTGGGTGGTGTGGCTGCTCCTTACGTGAGGTGATGACGATACGTTAAATAATTTTCCCATTTCTTCACACCTCCTACTTTCTGCGGCTGGCCGCCACTGCTTTGCGCAGCTCTTTGAATGCCTGTGTCAGCGGTCTCTTGGCCGGGCAGGTATATGCACAGCAGCCGCATTCCACGCACTCCATCCCGTCCAGCTTCTGGAATTTCTCCATATCATGGCGCTCTGCGGCGTCCATCATCATCTGCGGCACAAGGTGCTCCGGACATACGTCCACGCACTTGCCGCAGCGGATACACGGAGTCGGCTCCATCGCTGCAACCTGGTCTTTTGTGAATGTAGTAAGTGCGGAAGATGTCTTGGCAACCGGGAAGTCAAGGCTGAATAAAGCCTGTCCCATCATCGGACCACCGGAGATCATCTTTTCCGGTTCTTGTTTAAATCCGCCTGCTGCCTCTAACAGCCTCTTGTAGTTCGTTCCAAGCCTTACCTGGAAGTTCTGGGATTTGCCACTGCATCGCCCGTCACTGTGATAATCTTCCGCAGCAGCGGCGTGGTATTGCAGACAGCATCATAAATAGCAGCCACAGTGTCAATGTTGTCTACAACACAGCCTGCGTCTGCCGGCAGCATGGAGGAATTGATCTCTCTTCCCGTTACGGCGTAAATCAGCGTACGCTCGCCTCCCTGCGGATACTTGGTGAGAAGCGGACATACCTCAATTCTCGGCTCGTCCTTCACCATCTCCGTCAGCTTCTTGATCGCTTCCGGTTTGTTATTCTCTATGCCTATGATTCCCTTGGCATTGTCGAACAACTGAAGGATCACTTTCAGTCCGCCGATAATCTGTTCCGGACGTTCCATCATCACACGGTAGTCGCTGGTCAGATATGGCTCACACTCTGCGCCGTTCACAATTACGTGATCAATGGCAGCCTCATCCTTTGGCGTCAGCTTCACATGCGTTGGGAAGCCGGCTCCGCCCAGGCCGACGATACCGGCCTCTTTAATAATATTTCTGATCTCTTCTTTTGAAAGCTTCGTGTAATCCCTCGCATTACCAAAACCTTCAATCGCATTTTCTTCCCCATCGTTCTCTACGATGATAGACTGTACCATTGCGCCATTCGCCACCAGCCTTGGTTCGATCCCTTTACCGTACCGGAAACAGAACTTAATACGTTGGCGGAAATGAAGCCTCCTGCTTCTGCTATAATCTGACCCTTAAGCACCTGATCGCCTTTGGCAACCAGTGGTTTTGCAGGAGCGCCAATATGCTGGGACAGCGGATATACCATCTCCTCGCCCTTCTCAGGAACGATGAACTGGATTGGTTTATCCTCAGACAGTTCTTTTCCTTCATAAGGATGAATGCCGCCTATAAATGTAGCCAAACCCATCAAATAAACCCTCTTTCTCTAGTTTGATTTTCGCACCCTGGATGTGAATTTTTTGTCATATTTTCGTGAATTTTTTATCAGTTCCAGGGTTAAAAGCTATCGCGTATAGTATATCATAGGAAAAAGTTTTTAACAATTGGAAACTTTAAGATAATCGACCGAATTTTGTATAAAAATTAATACAAAATTTATTTTTTTTGTAAGGTCTTTCATACAGAAACGACAAAAAAAGCTGCCATAAATTTACCACAGCAGCCCTTTCTTCGTATTTTAATTTAACAATTATTTCCACCTTTTCTACTCCTGCGCCACAGGAAACCCCACTTTTGACAGGGCGTCGGAAATTTTCCCCGCCTGCCTGACATCCGCCTCAAACCCCTCGTTAATTACATTGTGTATTTTTAAGTAGGTGCGCAGCTCCTCCTCACTGAAAACCGAAAGCTGCTTAAGCTTTCTTCTGCCGCACTCCTCATCCACGGCGGCATGGGCTTTATAGATTCTCCAGCCGTAATCCGTCAGAAACAGGTTGTACTCCCTGTTGTTGTCTTTATTGCGTTTCTGGAACACAAGCCCCTTCTTCCTCAGCTTCCTGATAATCTGGGAGCTGGCGCTGGGAGTTTTGTTCATCCCGGCCGACAGTTCCGAAGTAATCCCAGGCGCGATCCCAATCCGTTCAATCGTGTAGGATTCCACCTGGTATAAAATACTGTCCCCGTATTCATGGGGCATTTCGTCGTAGGCTGCCATCAGACGGCAGCTTTTCTCCAGGCCGTCCATAATCTGAAGATACAGCTCTTCTTTTACCAATTGTTCTGACATGTTTCCTACCCCCGCTGTTTAAATAGGTAAAAGACGGACTGCGTTTTGCACACTCCTCTTTCACAAGCTTCGCACCGGCAAGGATATGGGAATCCCTCAGTTCCACCCTCCCCCGCCGGTCCGGCCTCTCGTATTTCTGTTCTTAAACGAAGGATCTAGGAGCCATATTTTCATTGCGGCCCCTCCGCCTTCCCAGTCCGCTTCCATACTGAGCCTGTCTGCAAAAAGATAATGGCCGCCGTCGGAAAAGAGACCGTGTTCCCTGCCTGCATGAATCACTGCGCACCCTCCTGCCTCCAGCCAAAGCTCCAGTGTTTCAACGCTTTGCGACACCTCCATCTCCAGGTTAAACCGCTTTGCTGCGGCTCTTCCAAGCCGGTTCATATCGGTGCCGTAATAATTGGCTCCGGCCCGGATAGAAAGATTTATACACGCTTCCACGGAAAGCCTCTCTCCCGTCAGGAACTCCACCATCATGCAGACGCAGCACAGGCCGCAGCCGGCCCTGGCCACGCTGGGATACGGCTCCCTCAGAACGTCTCCCGGATTCAGGGTCGTAGGATATGGTACGTCCGCATAGGCAAGCTGGTTTATGTATGTGACGGACGGGCGGCTCATACCGCCTCCTGAGCCTTAAGGCTTCCTCTGCAATCTCCTCCAGTAATGGCAGGCAACCGAGTGGCCGTTCCCGGCGTCCGCCAACCGGGGACTTGACGTGGAGCACCGTTCCTGCGCATAAATACAGCGGCTGCAAAAACGGCATTTTTATATCACCGTGTATCGGATTTGTCAAGATATTTTCTGTGTATTTTGATGATTATCGATAATATTTATTTAATAGTTCAACAAAGCACACGACATCTGACTATTAGCCGCATCTTCAGCCTGTACAACTACCGTGATAGATCCGGAATTCTCTTCCAACAACGATGTCTGCAGATATCTGTACGCTCCGCGCACAGGTCACCGCCATCAAAGACAAGAGGAAAGCAGAAGCTTTTTCCTCTTGTCGGTAATTTATACTATTAAATTAATTATTTATGCAAAGAATTTAGACCAGTAGCCCTGTACGAAGATATAAAGCACAACGACCGGAATGATATAGGATACATAAACCCTGGCCCATACCGGGAATTTGATGCCCTTTCCTTCATTGGCCTCTCCAAGGAAATTCTTAAAGCCCCAGCCGTAACGGCTTGTACAAAACAGCAGGTAAACGAGGCTTCCCAGGGGAAGCAGATTGTTGCTGACTATAAAGTCTTCCAGGTCAAGGATCGTAGAGCCCGGTCCGAAAGGTGTCACATTACTCCAGACATTGAATCCCAGAACACAGGGAAGGGATAAAAGGGTTACGGCTATCATATTTACAACAACCGCCTTTTTCACGCTGCAGCCCGTGAGATCCGTTGCAAAGGAAACGATATTCTGGAATACGGCAATCACCGTAGACGCCGCCGCAAACGAACATACACAGGAAGAACAGGGTTCCCCAGAATCTTCCGCCGGGCATATTATTAAACACATTGGGAAGCGTGATAAATATCAGGCTCGGTCCCTGTCCCGGTTCAATATTATAAGCGAAGCAGGCCGGAAAAATGATCAGGCCGGCCATAAAAGCCACAAAGGTGTCAAGAATTGTAACATTGATGGCTTCGCCCGTCAGTCTTCTCTCTTTGCCGATATAACTGCCGAAGATTGCAAGGGCTCCGATCCCGATGCTCAGCGTAAAGAAGGACTGCCCCAGGGCGGCAAATACCACCTCTCCGATTCCAGTCTCTTTTATCTTGTTAAAATCAGGTTTTAAATAGAATTCAAGGCCCGGACGGCTTCCCTCCATCCGTACGGAGTTAATTGCCAGCACAACCATTAACACCAGAAGGCTGACCATCATCAGCTTTGTTATTTTCTCAACGCCGCCCTGAAGTCCCATCGCACAGACGGAAAAGCAGAATACGACACAGAGAACCATGAAACCGATCATCAATGAAGGATTGACAGCATCGCATTAAACTCTCCCGCCACTCCGTCCGCATCCAGGCCGGCAAAATCACCTGCCGCCATTTTGACAAAGTACAGGAACAGCCATCCTGCTACCGTTGTATAAAACATCATCAGAATGTAGTTGCCTGCCATTGCAAACCACTTCTCAAAATGCCATTTGCTTCCCTTCGGCTCCAATACGTCGAATGAAAGCGCCGCGCTCTTCTGGCTGGCTCTTCCCACCGCAAATTCCATAACGATAATCGGAAGTCCCAAAAGCACAAGGAAGACTGCATAAATCAGAACAAAGGCTGCTCCGCCGTACTGTCCAACTATGTACGGGAACCGCCAGACATTTCCAAGACCGATGGCACAGCCTGCGGAAATCAGAATAAAACCAAGACGTGATGAAAATTTCTCTCTGCCCATTACCATTCTCCTTTATAAATATACATATCCCTAGCGTGTCTGAAAATCGCTTTCCGTCAAATATGCCGCGAAGCGGGGCGTGCAGATGACGAATTTTAAGACATACTCTAGCTAGTTTACTATATATTTCAATAAAAGACAAGGTTTTACTTCCGCAGAAATAATACCCAACCCAATCCCGTCCGCTGTACCGGCGGCGTCCTCATATGCTTAACTGGCCCCCCGGTGTTTTACAGGATATCCTTCCGGTACTCCTCGAGTTCCCTGATATACATCTCACCAATATAACTGATCGGTATTTTTTTCTTTTTAATATATCCTATATGCATCACATCCTCTGTCCTTAATGGTACGGCCGTATATTCATTACCGTTCAGTTCCCGGCAGATAATACCGGAGCAGAGTGTATAGCCGTTCAGCCCCACCATCAGATTCAGGAGCGTGGCCCGATCATCCGCCTTGATGATCCGCTTATATTCCCGGGTGCTGAATACTTCCTCGGCAAAATAGAATGAATTCTGTTCCCCCTGTTCAAAGGAGAGGCAGGGATATTCCTCCAGTTCCTCGAAATATATTTCCGTCCTGCCGGCAAGGGGATGGTTTTTCCACAGATAGACAAAAATGCCGCAGGTAAACATCTCATGGAACTCCAGTTCATTGTCTTTCAGCACTTTTTCCAGGGCTTTTCTGTTAAAATCGTTTAGGTAAATAATCCCCAGCTCACTTTTCTGGCGTTTCACATTGTCCACTACTTCAAACGTTTTCGTCTCGTGGACGGCAAATTCGTACTCGTCCATGCCGAATTTCCCGGCAAGCCGTATAAACGCCTCCACGGCAAAGGTATAGTGGCATGGAGACGCTGAATTTCTTTTAAAAGCTTTCCGCTCTATATACCGCGCTTCCATAAGACGGTACTGTTCTAGAATTTGTCTTGCATAGCTCAGGAACTCTTCCCCCTCAGCCGTAAGTTCAATCCCCCTGTTGGAACGGCGGAACAGGGGGTGCCTATCTCCCCCTCCAGCTCCCTGACGGAATTGGAGAGGCTGGGCTGTGAGAGATACAGGGCATCGGCAGCGCGGCGCATGGATTTCTGCTCCGCAACTGCCACTATATATTTAAGCTGCTGTAATGTCATACCGGGTACGATCCTTTCTGCGGATTTTTCTCTCCCAATTATATAATGCCCGGCGCCTGTTTTACAAGCGCTCTTTCAGACACGCTATGATTCAAGGTAGCTTTTCCCCGGATTCAGTATGCCCTTCCCGTCAAAGGATTGTTTAATCATTCTCATCAATTCCAGCACCTCCGTCGACGAGGCATGTTCAAAATACCGCTTTTTTGCCAGCCCGATCCCATGCTCCCCCGATATAAGCCCTCCCAGTTCTTCTGCTTTGCTGTAGATGCGCGCCAGGACGGCAGAAAGCTCTGTTTCCCATCTTTCCTGTGGGATATCACCCTGACTACACAGAGATGGACGTTCCCGTCCCCGGCATGACCGAAGCTTACCATCCCGATTCCCGTCTCCTTCTGCAGTCCGGAGCAGAAGGTTACAAATTCTTCAATCCGGTCGATCGGCACGACTACATCCACCGGCTCCTGGATGCTGACTGCCTCCACGGCCTTTACCAGAGCCCCGCGGATTTTCCAGACACGCTTTGCAAGCTCCGGTTCATCCAGAACCAGAAAACCGGACGCGCCAGACCGGCGCAGTACTGTTTCAGCCTTTTTAAGGTCCTCTTCCACCCCGTCCGGCTCCCGTCAAAGGTCAGAATCAGGTAACAGGCTGCGTCACAGGGCGGAAACTTCTCCCCGGTAAACTCCTCTCCGAGCCTTACCACATCCTTTTCCACAAACTCAACCGCCGTAGGCGCCGTCCCGGAGGCTGACAGGGTATGCACACTTGCGATCCCCTCTCTCAGCGTCCGAAAGGGAACCAGGGCTGAAACGGAATACTCCGGCTTTGGAAGCAGCCGCAGTATACATTTTGTAATAACCGCCAGCGTCCCCTCGGAACCGATTAACAGATTTGTGAGGCTCAGTCCCGAGCTGTCCTTTCTGTTTCTGCTGCCCACCGTAATCACAGTGCCGTCCGCCTTCACAAGTTCCAGCCCCATCACGTAATCTCTGGTCACTCCGTATTTTACCGCCCGCATTCCTCCGGCATTAGTACTGATATTTCCTCCTATTGTGGACTGCTTCTCTCCCGGATCCGGGGGATAAAAATATCCTTTTTCCTCCACATAACTCTGAAAATCGGCCAGCAAAACCCCTGGCTCCACGGTCGCGGTAAATGTATCCGGATCAAACTCCAGAATGCGGTTCATTCTGGACAGGTCAAGGACAATGCCGCCGTCCGGCACCGTGGCTCCGGTCAGGTTTGTTCCTGCTCCCCGCGGTGTGACCGGCAGTTCATTCTCCCATGCAGAACGCATAATAAAACTAACCTCCGCGGCCGACTCCGGAAATACGACGAGAGCTGCTGCGCCCTTCCTTCTGCCCATGGCGTCGCTCAAATATTTCCCATCTATTTTATCTGATAAAATCTGATCGCTTCTCAGCTTCTTTTTCAAATACGCCCTGATTGTATCCGTCCGGACCTCCGTACGTATGTCCGGGGCGGCCTCCCTGTCTCTGCCTGTTCCAATGCTGAGTTTATCATTCATTCTCATATCTATCTCCCTCTCTCTGTCCGTCGCTGCGGCCAAAGGCCGGTTCAGTCCTTAACGCCGGTCAAGCGCTGCAGCCAGCCGGTCGCCGAAAGCCTGCCCGAGCTGGACGGCTGCCATCAGTACCAGAACCGTAAGCACCATTACCCCTGTTTCAAAACGGTAGTAACCATACTGGATTGCCAGATTGCCGATGCCTCCGCCTCCGACCAGACCTGCCATTGCAGAGTAACTAATCAGGCTGACAAATGTCACGGTAACAGCCCTGACCAGGCCAGGCGCCGCTTCCGTCAGTAGCACGCGGCGGACAATCAGCCAAAATCGGCGCCGGAGCTGCCGCGGCTTCCAGGACCCCCTGATCCACCTCCCTCAATGCACCTTCCACCAGCCTTGCCTGAAAAGCAACTGCAGCTATCGAAAGAGGTACGGACGCTGCCAGCGGACCGATTTTTGTTCCGACCAGCGCCTTCGCAAGGGGCAGACAGAATACCATCAGTATCACAAAGGGGATCGACCGGATTACATTGACGACGGCTCCCGATACGGCATTAACAAACCTGTTTCTGAAAAAAAGCGGACTGGAAGTCAGAAACAGGACAAACCCAAGCAGGAGTCCGAACACGGCCGAGACGGCCATGGAAATCGCCATCATCTGCAGAGTTTCAATCAGCGCTTTGGGAAACTCCCTGCCCAATATCTCAAATCCCGACTGTATCATAACCATACCTCCTGTCCTTCAAAACGGCGCGCTTTTCCACCTTGGCATACCGCCTCATATAGGCGGCCGCTTTTTCCTTCTCCTCCCTCTCTCCCTCCATCGATATAACTATCACGCCGTAAGGGCGGCGGCAGATATATTCGATTTTTCCGCCCAGAATACTGACGGATACCTGAAACTGTTTCGCCATATTGTTAAGAAGCGGTTCATAAGCCTCTTTCCCTGAATAGGAAACGGTAAAAATTTCCCGCTCCCCGGTCAGCAGCTCTTCCGGAACCGACAGTTCGAAGGATTTACTGACCAACTGCTTTGTAACCTCTTCTTTCGGAGCGGTAAAAAGCTCATAGGTATCACCGGCCTCTATGATCCTGCCGTTCTCCATCACAGCCATGCGGTCAAAGAGCTGCCTGGCCACCTCCATCTGGTGCGTGATAAATAGAATCGTAAGAGGATACGTTTCCTTAATCCGCTTCAGGACCTCAATCACCTCAGCCGTATTTTCCGGGTCCAGGGCGCTGGTTGCCTCATCACAGAGCAAAATCTCCGGCCGGTTGGCCAGCGCTCTGGCAATGGCCACTCTCTGCTTCTGCCCACCCGAAAGCTCCGCCGGGTAGGCATGGAGCTTTTCGGACAATCCCACCAGGGCCAGCAGTTCCTTTGTCCTTTCCTCTGTCTTCCTGCCGGATACCCCGGCAGCCAGAAGCGCAAATTCTATATTCCGGCCCACATCGGCATTCATGATAAGATTAAAATGCTGAAATATCATCCCTATTTTCAGCCGTTCCTCTCTGAGGGCCCGGCCCTTTAATCCTGTAATCTCCCTGCCGTCAATCCTTATGCTTCCCGAATCCGTCCTCTGAAGCCGGTTGACAGTGCGCACAAGCGTGCTTTTTCCAGCGCCGGAAGGTCCGACTATCCCGAAGAATTCTCCTGTTTCCACAGTCAGGGTGACATCCGACACCGCATGAAATTTCTTCCCCTGTTTTGAAATGTAACGGATACATGGTCAAATTCTATCATTTTTCCTCCCACCACTGCGGCCTGTCGAAACCGTCATAAAAGCTGTCCTCCGTGATTGCCCGGCTGAATGCGTCTGACTCCACCGCTTCCTTTAACAGGCTTCCGATACTGCCTTCACCCTCTTTTTCATCCGCCCTGACGGCAATCACGTTTTTCATTTCTTCCTGCAAACGCTCCACAGCCAGCGCTTTCCGGTAATCCATTCCGGCTGCAATCGCATAATTGCCGGGAATCAGGCCGATTGCCACGCTGTCCAGGCTTCTGGAAATCTGAGCCGCATCCATTGTCACAAATTCCAGTTTTTTCGGGTTTTCAAGGATATCGGCTGTCCCCGCTTTCGTCTCGTCAATGTCATTGCTGATGGATATAACGCCGCAGTCTCTTAAAAACCGCAGCGCCCTGGCCAGATTCACCGCATCGGCCGGAAGCGCTACCCGGTCTCCTTCATTCAGTTCAGAAAGCTCGGAGCGGGTATCGGAAAAGATCCCCATTCCCAGTGTCGGCACATTGATTACGGAAACTATATCTACCTGGTTATCTTTTGCAAACTGATCCAGATACGCCTGGTGCTGCATCAGGTTTGCATCGATTTCCCCCTCCGCCAGAGCCATATCGGGCTGGACATAGTCGGTAAATTCCACTATTTCCGTCTTATATCCCTTCTCCTCCAGATAGGGAGCGACTGCTTTTGTGAACATATCTCCGTACGGGCCGGCGCAAACGCCTATTTTCAAAGTCGTCTGCCCATCCCTCTCCTCTGCCTTTTGTACTCCTGTTTCTCCTGCGCATCCGGCTGCCAGAAGCGCCATTGCCAATATAACCCCTGCTGCCGCCAGCCAGTTCTTTTTTAATACGCCCTTCTTAAATGTGTTTCTCTTAACCGTGTTATTCTTCCATGTGATCTTTTCATCCTGTCCTCCTTACCGCTCCTGCAATAGAAGCCTGCTGGTTACTGTTCACAGAACAGCGTTTTTCAGCGGGTCCGCGAATAGTAACGCCTGCTGTTATTGTTGGAGCCTATTATACAAAAAGAGGCGGCTTCTGCATAATACGAATTAAAAAACGGGCGTGATAGTCAAAAACTATCACACCCGCCGTTACCGTATTGTAACTGCTGATACTTACTGCAGTATTTATATTTCCATACCTTTACATCGGTCCGAAATGAATCGCCTGGGCAATAATCAGCATTACCGTACCGGTTCCCATCCAGATAAAGAACAGCTTCCACATGAATTTCATCCATCTGTCGTAAGGAATATTCGCAGCACTGATAATTCCCATCAGGGCTGTGGAGGTCGGAAGCACATAGTTGCAGAATCCGTCTCCGAAGTTGAAAGCAAGCACTGCAGTCTGTCTTGTAATTCCCAGCAGATCCGCAAGCGGTGTCATAATCGGCATAACGGCTGCCGCCTGTCCGCTACCTGATGTAAGGAATACGTTGATAACCGTATTGGCAATCAGCATTGCCGGGGCCTGGAGAACCGCCGGAACCATGTTCAGTCCGCCGGCCAGCGCATGAACAACCGTATCAATAATATTGCCTGATTTCATGATGCTGGAAATTGCGCTTGCCATACCGATGATAAAGGCTGCGCCCAGCATCTTTTTACATCCGGTCAGGAAATCCTTGGAGATTTTGGACGGGCCGAAGCCTGCAATCGCACCTTCCACCACGGCCAGGCCTAAGAAGATAGCGGCCGTCTCTTCCATGTCCCAGTCCATCTTGATACCGCCGTACACAATGGCGACAAGGGATGCAAAGAAGGCGAACATAATCAATACTTTTCTGAAATCCATGGTGCCGAAGGTTTCAAGGTCGGCATTTTCTTTAAATTCACTGTTCTGATCCAGATCATACATCGGGCTGTATTCCGGATTTTATGTACCTTCATCGCATAACGGATCAGGTAGATATTGGTCACAACATAGAATACCGCAAAACAGACGAAACGGTATGCGACACCGGAATAAAGCGGAAGCTCCGCAATCTTCTGGGCTACAATCGTCGTGTTGATATTTAACGGGCCTGTGGAAAAACCTACGGCTCCGCCCAGAAGGATGATGGCCGCACCGGTAATGGAATCAAGTCCGATGGCCAGTGCCAGCATCACCATAACCGGAGCAAAGGCTATGAACAGGTTCACCCCTGTGTCGTACAGATAAGGGCAAATACAAGAGTCAGGATCGGTATGAAAATATATAACTTACCGGAAAATCTCTTCGCAAGCTTTGCAACTATTGCGTGAAGAGCGCCTGTCTCTGTTACCATATGGAACGCTCCGCCGGCAAAAAGGATAACCAGCATCAGATCAATCTTTCCGATAAACGCTTTGACGATAAAAAGCGGAATCAGGAACGGATTCACCGGTGTCCTGTCTACATAGCTAAACTGCGTCGGATCAATTACCTTAATCCCTTCCGCATTTTCAAATCTCACATACTCTCCTGCCGGGATAATCCATGTCAGGACTACTGCCGCAAGAATAATGATACCGATAATGACAAAGGTATGCGGCATTTTAAATGGTTTTTTTGTTTTTTCACTCACGTTTGTATCCCCCTATTTCATCCTCATCTCATCAGCCATCCTGTCGGCAAATTCCTGTTTCACTGCTTTCAGCAGTTCCGGCCGCATCACAAGATCCAGGGCCGCTCCGGCCAGAATCTTCGCACCGTAAGAAATCGCGTCATGTGCTTCTTTGCTCTTCCCGGCATCCACGTAATCCTGTGAATGGGAGGCTGCATCTTCTTTTACAAAGGCAACCCTGATACAGGAACCCGGTACGCGGTGCATGATATTGCCAAAATCAGTGGAGCCTGTCTTCTCTCTGGCGGGACGGATTCTGGGCGCCTCCACCTGAGAGGCATTATCCATCAGAATATCATTCAGCGCCAGGCACGGAATTTTGCTGTCAATTCCCTTTCCTCAATTATCTCCACTTCCGTCTCCGTCATCATCGCAGCGCCTTTTAACACCTTCTGGAACCGTTCAATCACCGTATCGAGATAATTGCGGCTGTAGGAACGGACATAGAAGCTGGCCTCCGCGACAGCCGGAACAATATTTGCCGGTGTGCCGCCACAGTTCACAATGGTATAGTGCATCTTTACATCGTCCGCAACATGTTCCCGTAAAAATTCCACTCCCTGACAGGCCATAATCAGTCCGTCCAGGGCGCTTCTTCCCTTCTCTGGTTTTACCGCCGCATGGGCGCTTACGCCGTGGAAGACAACCTTGAACCTGGAAAGGGCCAGGCTCTTCACATCCACCTGGGTTGCACCGCTGCCGTGCATCATCAGAGCCACATCCAGCTCTTCAAATGTACATCCGTTTTTCAGCATCATGATTTTGCCGCTGACACTCTCTTCCGCCGGAGTGCCGTATACCGTCACTGTATAATTCCCGTCTGCCTCCGAATTTTTGAGCGCCGCTGCCGCTGCCAGAATGGACGGCCCCTGAAGCTGGTGCCCGCAGGCATGGCCGATTTCAGGAAGCGCGTCATATTCGCAGAGCAGGCCGATGTTTGGGCCGCCGTTCCCATGATGATAGATTGCCCGGAATGCCGTTTCCACCCCCGCTACACCGCGCTCCACTGCAAAACCTTCCTGTTCCAACCAGTCTGTCAGCAGTGCGAACGCATGGTACTCATTCAGCCCCAGCTCAGGATGGTCGAAAATATCATCAGACATAGCTGCCATCTGTGGGGCAACCGCATCTATGTACCGGAACATTTTCTCTTTTTCCTTCAGCATAAAAATACCTCCTTCAATCTGATACATTCAGTATATCGGACTTTGGAGGTATTTGTATAATTTATAGTTTTTATTATTTGTATTAGGAAAATATATATTCCTTCCCTGCTCACTGATAAGCTCTATAAAACGCTGCATGTACTCCGGCACAAACATCCCCTGCCGGTAACCGGCCACAAACGCCGTTTTCCTTGGAGATTCACCCATTGTATAGTAATTCACCTTTTTCCGGTACTTCATATTTCCCGCATAGCTTTCCCTGTTAAAGCTGATTCCCAGCCCTTCCGCCGTCATCTGAATGGCCGTCTCAATATTCCGGATCACCTGGATTTTCCCGGGATGTACGCCTGCATCCTTCAGGGCCGCATCGACATCGGCGCGGATGCTCTGGTTGGGATTCTGAAGAATCAGGTTTTCTCCTCCAGCCAGTTGAGATCCAGGTTTCTGTAGCGGGAACCCTCCACATATACGGCCTTCTCATTGAGCGGATGGATCTGGGGAACGGCAATTAATAGCTCCTCCTCAAACAAAACCTGGTACTCCATATCTTTTCTGACAGAAGCCGAATTCATCAGCACCAGGTCCAGTTCATACCGCTCCAGCATCTGGCTGATCTCCCACATATTGCCCTCCCGGATTACCACCTCAATGCCGGGATATTCGGAGGCAAATTTAAAGAGAACCGGGGAAGGAGCCATGTTTCACGGCGCAGCTGCACTCCGACCCGTATTTTCCCCCTCTTGTTATCCCGTATCTCAGCCATGGCCTCGTCGAATTCCTTTTTAAGCTCCAGCATCTTTCTGGCTTTTTCCACGTAAAGCTCCCCGGCCGGCGTCAGGACAAACCGTTTGCCCGCCCTCTCAAAAAGCTTCGTGCCAAGCGACTTTTCCAGATTATTGATATAGATACTGAGGGCCGGCTGTGAAATATACAGCCTGTCCGCTGCCTTCGTGATATTGCCGCATTCGGCCAGTACGCATACATAAGTTTGTTCTTTCAGATTCATGCCGCATCTTCCTTTCCCGTTCCGCTTAAATCCCATTATAGCACAGAAGATGTTTTTATAAAACTTATATATTTTTTATTATTATTTTATTTTTTATATAGATATGCCATTCTCAATTACTGCTCCCGCCAGGTTTATATCGGTGACCAGCACATTGATTAACCCGGCACGTACCGCCCCCAGGACGGCCGGCGCTTTATGCCTGCCCAGAGCCGCGCCGATCGAGAATTCCGTTCTGCGGACGGCCGCAAGAGAGGCGCCTGTTACTTTCCGGTTCAGAGGAAAGCAATCCGTATTGCCGTCAGCGTCAAATAAATATCCGCAGCAGCTGCCCGCTGCCTCCCGTTCCCTATCCTCAGGCTCCTGGTATTCCTTCCATATCTTACTGTTCTTCAGCAGGCTGGAGGTCGCACTGACTCCGCTCAGCAGAACCTTCATCTGTTCCGTCCGCTTCACTGCCTCCCTTATGACCGGCTGTCTCATAAATACTTCGCGGTCTTCCTCGCCGGCAGCGTAGACCGGCATATGAAAAAGGCTGACATCCGCTTGATACAGGCCGGCCACCTTCCAGGCGAGTCTCTGGGTATCAAGCTCCGGATTCATCAAACCGGCGCTTCCCGTCAGCGAGACTATATGAACCGGCAGCATTCTGTCTGCTTCCATTCTGCCGGCTATCGTGGCTATCGTTTTCCCCCAGGCTATTCCCAGCGTCATGCCCGGCTCCAGTAATGATTTTACCAGCCCGGCTCCCGCTTTTCCCAGTCCGGCCAGAGTCTCTTCATGGGTAAGACGGCTGTTATCTATCACCACTGCGTGCTTCATTCCCAGACGTTCCCTCAGCTCCTTCTCCAGTCCGCCGTCCCGCTTCACAGGCGTATGGATTTTGATTTCCACAATTCCCCGGCGGGCTGCCTCCTGAATATACTGCGCCACCTTAAACCGGCTGATTCCGAATCGTTCTCCTATCTCCGTCTGATTTCTTCCTTCCATATAATAAAGCCTAGCCATCTCAGCCATCTGCTCGCTCTGAAATTCCGTATTCATTCTATTCGCTCCTATCCGGTCTTTGCAGCCGTTTTCCGGCAGAAACGGCTGTACCCTAATCCATTTTAACAAATGTGAAATATTTTCACATTTGTTGACTTTGTCTTACCGCCATGTTACCATATTCTTAAAAGAATGGCAAGTACACAAAAAACGCATCCGAAAAGGAAGGTAAAATTTATGGTTAAAGAGCTTCTAACCCCCGGAAAGATAGGGGAAACCACATTAAAAACCGGGTTATATTTCCCTCGATGTGCAATTACTACTGCGATGCCAAGGGGTTCGTAACAGAACAGTTAAAAGAGTATGTCAGAGCCAGGGCCAGGGGAGGCGCGGCTATGATTATTATGCCGGGGAGCCCCCATGGAACGCCGGGCCCGGCCCGGCCCGCGCTGTCCTCCCCCCTATACCTGGACGGCTGGAAAAGCCTGGCAGGTATCTGCCATTCGTACGGATGCAGGCTTTTTGTACAGATACATCCTGCTAATGCCCAGGCAGAACGGGATCCCGCACTGCTGCTGCCGGATAACATGGAAAAGGACTATATTCTCAAATTGACGGGAGCTACACGGCGCGCCCTTGCCGCAAAAGAGGCGGGGCTTGACGGAGTGGAACTGCACGGCGCTCATGCCCATGAAATCGCTCAATTCCTTTCTCCCTATTATAATCACCGGACGGATGAATACGGGGTAGATTATCTGGGACGCAGCAAGCTCTACCGTGATATTGTCTCGTCCATAAAACAAGCCTGCGGCAGGGAATTTCCGGTAATCTGCCGCATCAGCTCCAGTGAACGGATTCCAGGCAGGCAGGGGCGCGGCATTGAGGAAACAGTAAAGATCGCTCCCCTTCTGGAAGCCGCCGGAGCCGATGCCATCCATGTTTCCATCGGAATGCCGCTCTCAGAGCAATATATCTCCGCCCCGATGGATGTACCGGATGCCTTTAACCGCGGGGAAATTGCATGTGTCAAGCGCGCCGTCCGGATCCCGGTCATCGCAGTTGGCCGTATCAATTCACCGGAGCTGGCCGAAGAACTCCTGAGGGATGGGACGGCCGATTTTACCGCAGTCGGACGGGGACTGCTGGCTGATCCCGATTTTGTTAATAAGATAACTGCCAAAGAACCCATCTGCCGGTGTCTCGGCTGCAACCAGGGCTGCCGCAAATCCATCACCAAGAAGGCCATCTTCTGTGTACAGAACCCATTTACGGGCAGGGAAGCGTCTCTCCATCCCACATACGAGGAAGGGCTTGAAAACAGGCGGATTCTGATAATCGGAGCCGGCCCTGCCGGGCTTGAAGCCGCCAGGATTTTCGCCATGCGCGGCGCCCGTCCGGTTATCTGGGAAAAGGAACACATTCCGGGCGGCCTGATCAACCTCGCCAAGCAGCCTCCTCATAAAGATGCGATGGAACGAATCATTTCCTTCCGCCTGGAAATGCTGCAAAAGGCAGGTATTCCTATTCTTCTGAATCAGGAGGCAGCCCCGGAAAATATATCGGAGTTTCATCCAGATCTCATTATTCTGGCCTGCGGCAGTTCTCCTTCCGTTCCGCAGATTCCCGGACTCTGCCTTCCGGACGGACAGCCAAAAGAGAACATTTATCCTGCGGACCGTCTCTTCCGGGACCCGGCGCTCCGGGTGAAACTCCAAACAGACGGACTTCCCGTTGCCGTTCTCGGCGGAGGCCTGATCGGTACGGGCAGCCGAGACTCTCTCTTTGCTTGGCCTTCCTGTCACCGTTTTGAGCTTGGCTCTGAAATTGCAAAGGATTTGAATAAAACCGGCGCTATTTTGTCATGGAACGTCTAAGGATGGGACGGGTCAGCCTGTTAACCGGTGTACGGGTTACAAATGTCTGCCTGCCCTGCGTCACCTGCCGGAAAGGCGGGAAGGAGCTGGACTTCGACGGTTTTGGTACGATACTTTATGCACTGGGAAGACAAAATTTAAGCTCCCGCCGTTTAGAGGAAAACGTAAAAGCCGTCCCGTATGTCCCAATACTCTCCATAGGAGATGCGAGACAGCCGGGAATGGCTATGGACGCGATTGCAGACGCCGCCTTGACGGCCGCAAACTTTCATTTTTAATATAAATTTAATTTCACAGAAAGTGCAGGAAACGGCATTTTTTGCCGTTTCTGTGCATCGCGGAGCGTGTTACTGTTCGCGGAGCTGCGCTTTTTCAGCAGGGCCGTGAATAGTAACGCTTTCTGTCAGCTTATCGCTTCGGAACCAATATTATAACTCCACTCTCCATCTGAATACACTGCCGTTATATCAGACAGGTAATAGGCTCCCGTACCACTTCTGTACTTTTTGGCATTACACTTAACCGTATCGCCCTCAGAAGAAATCTCCTCGATCGTAACCAGGGCCCGTTTTCAATTCCTTTCTCCCGATCCAGAATCCCGGCTTCTGCCAGTTCCTCTGCCGTCGCCTGTGAGCCGAAAACACCGAAACTGCTTCCGCCCATATAGGCAAGCCCCTCTTTCTCTGCCGCCGTCAGGGAAGAAACACCGGTAAAATCAAAGTAGCATTCCCCGATCCCGTCATTTAAACCGGAATCCTTCTCGGCCAGCTCTTTGATAATCTGCTGGTAAAGGAGCAGTTCCCTGCTGCCGGTCCGGCCCGTCAGCCTCAATCTGTCATAAGAAAACTGCCCCGGATAGCTCTCCTGTACCATCCCGTTCCATGTAAGCTACGATCATGCCCGGTTCCAAATCCGACACCTGAATCGCATTCCTTCTTCATCCTCCAGCACCGGGCCATGGCCTGCAGTATAAAGTCCGTATGCCGTATCGACGGCGCTTACCAGAAGGTATTTCTCCTTCACCTCGAGAATTTCAAACTGCCTGCCGTTCTGGGAATATGACGGCCCGTCCGCATCCCCGTTCTCCGGCTCAGTCTCTCCATCCCCGCTTACCGTCTGCGTTTCATTCTGTACTCCGGCCGCCGTACCGGCCGTTTCATTCACCGTACCTCCGGCCGCCCCGCTGCTGCCGCAGGACCGTACAGAAATACCATACAGCCTAACAGGATGCAGGGCTTTTTCTCACTGACGAACTTATCATAATTATCCTCCTCACATCGTTATCTAAGTACCCACATTATACCAGAGGCGCGGGGATGTATTACCTTTCATTTAATGTTTTATTACAACTATTACCGCATATGGAGTCACTGCTTACAGACGTTCCGGGAACAGTTATCCGGTGGATCAATAACTGCCCGTACATGCCGGTATATCCCAGCCTGCACGGGCAGTATATTTCCTGTAAATGCAAAGACCTGACTGAACAGTTACTTATCTGCTCTCTTCCACAAATCTTCTGATATTGGAAGCATTGACATATTTCTTCACTTCTCCGTCTCGTCCCACCTGGACCAGAGTTGGCGCCTGCATTATGCCAAAGCGGTCGGAAAGCTCCGGATTCTCCTCCGCATCCACTACCTCATACTCCCTGTCCTTTAAAAATTCCTTTGCCATGCGGCAATTGGGACAGGTTTTGTGGTAAAGAGGTAAATTCCCTCTTTGGCGCCGCTCTCAGCCCGGTCTGCGCTTTTCTCCGGCTCCAGGACAAACGTTGTTCCGTTTTTGAGAACGGAGCGTGTGATATCGTAAGACTTTCTGTCTTTATATTCCTGTGTCTTGCCTTCGTTCCAGTTCTGTACCGGACGGTAGTAACCGGTAATACGGCTGTATACCTCCGCCTTTCTGCCGCAGACAGGACAGGTAAAATGCTCCCCTATCAGATAGCCGTGATCCTGGCAGATAGAGTAGGTCGGCGACAATGTATAGTACGGAAGTTTGTAATTCTCGGCAATCGTCCTCACCAGCTTGGATGCCGATTTCCAGTCGGGCAGCTTTTCTCCGAGGAATGCATGGAATACCGTTCCGAAGGTATAGAGAGTCTGGATTTCATCCTGCACGTCGAGCGCATCGAAAATATCTGTCGTATATCCCACCGGAAGATGGGAGCTGTTGGTATAATACGGCGTTTCTCCCGGTTCACCTGCCGTAATAATGTCCGGGTAACGCTTTCTGTCATGCTTCGCCAGACGGTAGGAGGTTGACTCAGCCGGTGTTGCCTCCAGATTGTAAAGATCTCCGTAAAGCTCCTGGTAATCGGCCAGGCGCTCCCTCATATGGTTCAGCACATCCTTCGTAAAAGTCTGTGTCTCCTCATGGGTCATGTCCTTCCGCAGCCATCTCGCATTGAGTCCGGCTTCGTTCATGCCCAATAAGCCGATAGTGGAAAAATGGTTGACAAAGGTGCCCAGGTACTGTTTGGTATATGGATAAAGCCCGTTGTCAAGCAGCTTGGTGATAACTTCCCTTTTAATTCTCAGGGAGCGGGCCGCAATGTCCATCATATGGTCGAGGCGTCTGTAGAAGTCCTCCTCATTTACCGCCAGATAGGCAATTCTCGGCATATTGATTGTGACGACGCCGACGGAACCGGTACTCTCTCCTGAGCCGAAGAAACCGCCTGTCTTTTTGCGGAGCTCGCGCAGATCCAGCCTCAGACGGCAGCACATGCTCCTGACATCACTGGGCTGCATATCGCTGTTGATGTAGTTGGAGAAGTACGGAGTACCGTATTTTGCAGTCATTTCGAACAGCAGACGGTTATTCTCCGTATCGGACCAGTCAAAATCCTTGGTGATGGAATAAGTCGGTATCGGATACTGGAACCCGCGCCCGTTGGCATCTCCCTCGATCATCGTCTCAATAAATGCCTTATTGATCATATCCATCTCCGGCTTGCAGTCCTTGTATTTGAAATCCATTTCTTTGCCGCCCACGATGGCGTTCATCTCCGCCATATCCTCCGGTACGGTCCAGTCCAGAGTGATATTGGAGAACGGCGCCTGGGTTCCCCAGCGGCTCGGTGGTGTTAACGCCGTAGATAAATGACTCAATACATTTCTTTACGGCATCATATGATAAATTATCTACTTTTACGAAAGGTGCAAGGTAGGTATCAAAAGAGGAAAATGCCTGCGCACCAGCCCATTCGTTCTGCATGATTCCCAGGAAGTTTACCATCTGGTTGCAAAGTACGGAAAGGTGTTTGGCCGGTGAGGAAGTAATCTTACCCGGAATGCCGCCCAGGCCCTCCGTCAGAAGCTGCTTTAATGACCAGCCTGCACAGTAACCCGTCAGCATGGACAGATCGTGCAGATGGATATCCGCTTCCCTGTGTGCCTCCGCTATCTCATGATCGTATATTTCAGAGAGCCAGTAGTTGGCGGTTACCGCGCCCTGAATTGCTTAAAATAAGACCTCCCACAGAATAGGTAACGGTGGAGTTCTCCTTTACCCGCCAGTCCTCCACCTGGACATAGCTGTTCACAACATCCTTATAATCCAGGATCGTCGCTTTCATGTTACGGATTTTTTCTCTCTGCTTTCTATATAGAATATAAGCCTTGGCAACTTCCGTATAGCCTGTCTGTTCCAGCACATGCTCCACACTGTCCTGGATCTGCTCCACGCTGACTTTCCCATCCGTCATTTTGGATTGAAAATCGGCTGTTACGCGGAGAGACAGCAGTTCCAGGATCTCCTGGTTGTAGTCATTCTTCGTCGCCTTAAAGGCCTTCTTAATTGCATTGGTAATCTTTCCCAGATTAAAGTCCGCCACTTCTCCGTCACGCTTTATCACGCTGATCATGTTCCTTACTCCTTTCATTCCCATCCTCACTAGGGTTCGTATCCAATTATAGCAGATGGCATAATAAAACACAATATCTGGTTTCATAATATTTAGAATACCAGATATTGTAGTATAATGGTTCGGATGGGGGAGATTTAGTTAAGCAGGTGAGGACGCCGCCGGAACGGCCAGCGGACGGGGTGGTGGGGTGTGTATATGAGTCTTTCGTCCCGGGGAGATTGTCGTGGTTTGGGGCTGTGGGCGGGCGAAGATAAAGTCTGCGGAGCACGCTCTCGCTCTGTGAAATGCATCGCGCTGCTAAGCTCGACAGGACCTCGCTAATCAGCGATGGATTTCAATGGCATCCGCAGACTTTATCTTCCCCTCCGCCCCAAGGTCAGGTTTTCGCCGGGACGAAAGACTCCGCCAAGTATATCGGCCCCGTCCGCTGGCCTGCGGCCGCTGATTGTCTCACGCGTTAAGTGCGGGGCGAACCTTGTCGCGGCCACTAAGAGCTTCCGTGAACGGGAAATACGATATGCTTCAAGGCACCTTTATTAAGGAATTGCGCTAGATTTGATATCAACCTGCCGGAAACACGTAGTGGCCGCGACAGGGTCCTCCCCATTTAAGGTTAGAGACAATCAGCGCCCGGAACGGACCATGACCGGTGCCGCAAAAATCTCCGCCTGAGTCTTCCGTCCCCGGCGGAAACCTGAGCGGGGGAAGGAGGCGGAATCAATTCTGGAGGGGACATGGAAGCCCATCCGTGCTTAATGAGGTTTTTTCGAATTTAGCACGGCTATGCGCTTCGAAGAGTGCAAACGGTCCCCGTAAGAATTCATTCCGACCGGATTCCCCCCCTCACGACACCCTCCAACCGGGGACGGAAGACTCAGTCATCCCCCTCGCCACACCGGACATGGTCCGTTCCGGACGCGTCCTCCAACCTCAGTTAAATCTCCATATACTCAGGCCTCAGCCATAAGTCCGGCGTAAAGCTCTGTAGGCACATATGCCGTGACCAGGATCCCGTCATCCCGGTACTCCTCCGAGAGCAGCTGGCCGAATTTCCGGATTGTCTGAATTTTCCCGGCATCCTTATAGGTGTACAATTTTTCCAGAAAAATCTTGCGCCCCCGGAGAATCGTCTCCAGAATTTCCGTAAGTTCTTCCAGGCCCTCGCCCGTTCTGGCGGAAATCTTCACCTGATAATCCGATTGCAGATCTTTTAAAATTACCTCCTGCTCCAGGCAGTCGATTTTATTGAAAACAGTCACAATTGTTTTATCTTTAATCTCCAGCTTACGCAGCGTCTCATATACAATATGGATCTGGGAATCCATCTGAGGGCTTACACAGTCCACCACATGAAGGATGATGTCGCTGTACCTGGCCTCCTCAAGCGTACTTCTGAACGCTTCTATCAGGTGGTGGGGAAGCTTTCTGATGAAACCGACCGTGTCGGTCAGAAGAATCTTCTGTCCGCTGGGAAGTTCCATTCCCCTTGTGGTTGGATCCAGTGTGGCAAAGAGCTTATCTTCCGCCAGGATTCCGGCCCCCGTCAGTTTATTAAGGAGCGTCGATTTGCCCGCATTCGTATACCCGACAATAGCGGCGGATAACGTATAATTCCGATCCCTCTGCTTTCTCGCGACCTCACGGTGGCGCTTCACTTCCAAAAGCTCTGCTTTCAGCTGGCAATCCTGTCGTGAATCAGACGGCGGTCCACCTCCAGTTTTTCTCACCAGGCCCCCTTGTTCCGATTCCGCCGCCCAGACGGGACAGGGAATTTCTAAGACCCACCAGTCGGGCAGCCCTGTATTTAAGCTGCGCCAGCTCTACCTGTATCTTACCTTCGCTCGTCACGGCGTGGGACGCAAAAATATCCAGAATTACCATGGTCCTGTCCATGACCTTGGTATCCAGGGCATTTTCCAGGTTGCGCAGCTGCGCCGGGGAAAGCTCATCGTCACAAATCACCCCGGTGGCGCCCAGCTCAAAGACGCGCTCCCTGACCTCTTCTATTTTTCCTTTACCCAGATAGGTACCCGGATGAATGCGTTCCCGGTTCTGGACTATCTTGTCCACCGTCACCGCTCCTGCCGTATCGGCCAGTTCCTCAAGCTCATCCAGGGACTGTCTTGTATCATCCTCGTCGGAGGTGCTGACCGCAATCAGAATCACGCGCTCCTCCAGCTCTTTTAAATCAATCAGTTCCGCCATGCTACCTCCTGTAACCCTGAGCGTGCAAAATATCACGTTTTCCCTAACGGCTCTCCAAAAATGCAATCTCTTTTCCAGCTCCGGCGTGGAACCGTACTTTGATACGTTTCTGAACGTTTCCAGAGCTTTTCCAAAATCTCCTCTTTTCTCATAGACCGCGCCCATGTTGTACATCATCTGCTGAACCTGTTCGCCATCCCCCAGCGCTATTCCCTGCTCAAAATAGGAAACCGCCTCATCAAACCGCTCTGCCGCCATCATGCAGAGTCCCATCTGATTATATATTTCCGGCCCGGATATGCCGCTCTCAATCGCCTGGCTGCAAAACCCGACGGCTCCGTCATAATTACCGGCCGTTCTGTATGCATCCGCTATGGAAGAGACTGCCACCGCCGCTCCGGCCGGAGCTTCTTTCCTGTCTTTCGCCGCCTCGGCTGCTTTTGCATAATCCTCCACTGCCGTGTCGGGATTTCCGGCCATGGCCTCGGAAGCGGCTTTATAATACAGATACTCCGGTTCTTTTCCGTCCACATCCGCAAGGATGCCGTACGTATGCGCCGCGGCCTCGTAATCCTCCAGCATAAATTCAGCTTCGCCCCTGTATTTCAGTATATCCAGTTCAAAGGCATTTACTACTCCGTCCGCTTCTTTGAGCGCCAGATCGAAGGATTCCACTGCGGACGCATAATCTTCATTTTTTACCTGTTCAATTCCTTTAAGCCTGGCCTCTTTTGCCGCCTTTGATTCCCCGCAGCCGCCCAGTATCAGGGCAGATGCCGTAATCACCACTGTAAGAACCATCGCTGCTCGTATTCTCATTCGTCCGTACCTCTTAAATTTCTAAACGGCGGCTCCTCTCCCATCTGACCGGATGCTGCCGCCTTCGTCAGCTCCTGCCGGTGCTTCCGTGTCCGCCTCTGTCCTCATGTCCCAGTTCCGGCGCTTCCTCAAATTCAATTGCCGGCTGATGTTCCATAATACGGAACTGGCAGATCCGGTCGCCTGTATGTATCGCCGTGTCTCTCAGGGCGTAAGCCGGGAAAAACCACTGGTCATTGTCACCGCAGTAAGTCTCATCGATCACTCCCATATGGTTCGTCTGGATAATTCCAAAGTTTTTAAAGGTGCTGCTCCTCGGAACAACGTGGGCCTCGTATCCCCGCGGAAGCTCCATGGCCACCCCGAGAGGAATCAAGGCAAATTCTCCCTTTTTTAATTCTACCTCCTCAGCCGCCCTGAGATCAATCCAGTCGGATTTTCCTGCTATATAATCGAGTTTTTCTATTTTGTCGGTAAAGTATTTAATTCTGATTCTCATTTTTTCTGTCTCCTTTTCTCTGCAGTGCAGATCGATTATATCATTCTTTTGGACTGCGGTAAAGTTTTTCCGGTTTTAGTTAAGCAGGCGGGAACGCCTCATTACCGTTCACACGGCTGTATTCCGCGCACAGGCCACCGCCTTCAACTGAAATAAGACCGGCAGGACATGCCGGTCTTACAGAGTAAATCTGGTTTAATTTTCAAGGCTGAGACAATTTCCCGGTCCGTTCCGGACGAGTCACCCCTCTTCAGCTTAAAGAACATTCATGAAGGTTGTAAGCACCATCGAGTTAAAGAAGTCGACAAACAGGCTGCCTACGAGCGGCACGATGAAGAATGCTCTCGGCGCCGGACCATATTTTTCCTGAAGCGCCCTCATATTTGCCATCGCGTTCGGCGTAGCACCCATGCCGAAGCCGCAGAACGCAGTTGTCATAGCCGCGGCCTCATAATCGCGGCCCATGATATTAAATACCGCATAGTTGGCATACAGGAACATTACCACGGTCTGAACAAGCAGGATGACAATCATCGGAAGAGCCAGCGCGGCTAACTGCCACAGCTTCAGGTTCATCATCGCCATCGCCAGATACAGGTTCAGGGAGAGACCGCCCAGCGCATCGATTTCTTCCATCGGAAGGTCGGTGTTCTTCGCATCCCATATATTACGGATCGCCGCCGCACAGAGCATTGCTCCGATATAAGCAGGCATTGTAAGTCCTACATTTTTAAAGAAAGTAAAGATAATCGTACCGATACCGATTGCAACTGCCAAAAATGCGGCTGCATTGGTAAATTTCTGTCCGTCGATGGGAGATGCAGCCTCATCCACTGCGTTGCCTTCTGCCTTTGCCGTTGATTTAAGGCCAAGCTTCTCAACACGCGCCCTTGCAATCGGGCCGCCCATCATACTTCCTGATACAAGGCCATATGTAGCTGCTGCCAGCGCGACCGTAAGCGCTCCTGATACGCCATAGGTCTCTTCCAGAAGAGGCCCGAAGGAACCTGAAGTGCCATGTCCGCCTACCAGCGGCATGGATCCCATACAAAGACCTAAAAGCGGATCCAAACCAAATGCGGCTGCCAGTCCGCTTCCTACCGCATCCTGGATAATACACATTCCAACCGATAATGCCAGGAATATGAATACCTGAATGCCGCCCTTTTTCAAAAGCCGGAAACAAGCGGTAAATCCTACACTACAGAAGAATACGGTCATCAGGATCGTCTGAATCGTTGTGTCAAATGAGAACTCCAGGACTCCCGCCCCGTAAAGCGCCAAATGTAACAGTGCAAATACAATTCCTCCCGCTACCGGTGCCGGTATACAGTACTTGCTGAGAAACCCCAGCTTCTTTACCATAAACCTTCCCAGACAATAGACAAGTGCCCCCAACGCACAGGCCTGATACATGTCAAGCTGAATAGTCATCATACTAACTCCTCCTTCTCACTTACGTTTGATGTAATCATTTTTCTCCCGCCACTACAAAAAGCTACAGAATATTACACCACTTATCCGTTAAGGATATGATAAAGGAAAAGCCCGTATATCAAACATTTGTTTATCGTTTTCTTAACTTCACTTAACAAATCCACATTCAGAAGGCATTTCAGCGTAACAGTTCAGCAGCATTTACCGTCACGTCCTCCTCCTTCTCAAATATGAATTTATACAGTGTCTGGTACAGGCGGTCCGGGTCGATAGGTTTTGCAAGATGTGCATTCATTCCCGCCACTTTACTCTTTTTCTATATCTTCATCAAAGGCATTTGCCGTCATTGCGATAATCGGAATATACGCCGCATCGGAATTGCTGAGATGGCGGATGCTCACCGCCGCAGTCAGTCCGTCCATCAGCGGCATCCTGATATCCATAAGGATTGCATCATAATAGCCCTCCGGGGATTTGCTGTAAAGCTCCATTGCGCGAAGCCCGTTCTCTGCCGTTTCCACAAAAAAGCCCTTGTTTTCCAGCAGCATGACCGCTACCTCTGTGTTGATGGCGTTATCCTCTGCCAGCAGCACGCGTTTCCCGGCAAAATTATATTCCGTCTTTTCTTCCTCCCGGCAGACCTGCTCCTCCTTCTCTCCCAGGGCCTTGGTAAAGGCAGAGACCAGGGATGACTTGAAACATGGGCTTGCTCATCAGCGAGATTCACTCCCGCCATCTTAGCTTCCCTGTTCGATTGCGCTCCAGTCATAGGCCGTTATGATAATGATGGTAACATCGGGACCGACAATTCCCCGGATCCGGCGGGCCGTCTCGATGCCGTCCATCCCCGGCATTTTCCAGTCGATTAAAATCATGTCATAATATTTCTTATTTTCGAGGAGGGTTTTCACCCTCTCCACAGCCTTTTGTCCGCTGTCCACCCACTCGGCGGTCACTCCGATTTCCTTAAGCGTCACGATAGCGCTCTCACAGACAGCCACATCATCATCCACGACCAGCGCCTTCAGGCTGGAGAAATGGCATTCATGTTTTTTCTGGCGGTGCCGGAGCTTTTCATCCTCGGTAATTCCCAGCTTGACATCCACGGTAAATTCTGTTCCGAGTCCCTTGATGGAGCGCACGGTGATTTTCCATCCATGAGATCCACGATGCTTTTTGAAATGGCAAGTCCGAACCCGGTTCCGCCGTACAGCAACGTTGTACCCGTGGATTCCTGGGAAAACGGATCGAATATGTGAGGTAAATAATCTTCATCCATTCCAATCCCCGTATCATTGATTACAAAGCGGATCACCGCATCATTTTTCATTTTCCTTTTAACGGCTGCGGAAAATGACTTTTCCGCCCTCTCTGGTAAACTTGATTGCATTTCCCAGAATGTTGATAAGCACCTGCTGCAGCTTCATGGCGTCGCCGATATAATAATCGTCCAGCACCGGGTCCACGATACATTCATACTCCACATCTTTTACCGCAGCCTGGGAATAGCAGATGGAATTTATTCCGTTCAAAAATTCCTCCGTCGGAATCTTGTCATTCTTCAGGAGCATTTTCCCGCTTTCAATCCGGCTCATGTCCAGGATATCGTTGATCAGGGAAAGAAGGAATCTGGATGAAATCCCGATTTTAGAAATACAGTCCGCCACCTGCTCGTCATTTCCCAGCGCCTGGGCCGCAATGGCAGTCATGCCGATGATGGCGTTCATCGGCGTCCTGATTTCATGGCTCATGCGGGAAAGGAAAGTCCGACTTTGCCGCATTGGCCTGTTCAGCGGCAATCAGCGCGGAAGCAAGCTCCTCCTTCTGCCTCTGTTCCCGCCGCGCGACGTCCGTCACATCGGTACGCGTGATACATACTCTTCCCAGCTCTTTGCTGATATAAAACGCCTGATATCGTTTAACCCGCACCGATCCGTCGTCCTCTTTCAATTCGAGTACAAAGCTGTAGGAATCCTGATTTTCAAGCTGTTCTTTCATGTAAGTAAAATTCATCTTGGCCAGATACTCTTCCCGCGCCGCTTCATCCATGCACCGGTCCGCTACATTCCGGAGCGCCTCCAGGTATTCGCCCTTTTCGGAGACCGTATTGGTCAGCCCATGTTTGAAGTTGATAATCCGCCGGCTGCCTTTAACCATATCAACCTCTGCAATGGCATCATAATCCAGGGAAGCGATTGTACCTAAAAGCTGCTCCTGGAGTTTTGCCTCCGTGATATCCTTAGTATAAAAAAATGCAATGACATCCCCTGTTTCGGGATGCAGGCAGGAGCTGAATCCGGTACTCCCCCAGAACAATTCCCCTGCTTCGTTCCTGCGGAAGAACTCAAAGCTGTAATTAACCTTTCCCGCCGCATGATCCGCCAATACCTTCTTCCGGTTCAGCGCGCAAAGAATATTCCTTCCATATTCCGCGTCCACCGCTGATGCCGCCAGATTTTCTATAATCTCATCGTAGGTTTCACCAATCCCTGCGATAGGCACTGCAGTGCTTGAAAGATAATTCTCCACCCGGTTTTTGCTGACATTCAGGCGGCCCTGAAGACAGCCTCCCACTGAAGAAATCTCTGCAAAATAAGACAGCTCCTTTTCGTAAAGCTCTCTCACATGCTTCTGAAGCTGTTTTTCCTCGGTAATATCGAGGCAGACGCAATAGAAATGCCTCTCACCCTGCAGTTCGGAGAACAGCTGGGCCTTGACCGACACCCATTTCACGCTTCCGTCCTTGCAGACAAGCCGGTTTTCATTATGTATCGTATTTCCGTGCAGCAGCTGGCTGGCTCAGTTTGTCAGCCATCACGGCCAGATCCTCGGATGAATGACTGCCGACATCCGGTTACCCATGGCGGCAAACTCTTCCCGGGTATAACCTATATATTCAAACAGGCCGTCATTCGCGTCAATGACTGAGTAATCCGGGTCAAAGCGGCAGCGGAAGACAGCGCCGGGTATATTGTTATAAAGGTTCATTACCTCCTGCTGTGCGTGTTTCTGTACCGTTATATCAAGGCAAACCGAGGAGATGGCAAGACGGCCGTCCTCCGCAGTCACCACTCTTCCCAGATCGTGAACCCAGATATAAGAACCGTCCTTTTTCTTCATCCGGTATTCCACCACATACCGGTCATTCTCTCTGATCTGGGACTCGACCTCTTCATCGACTCTCCGCCTGTCTCCCGGATGCATACAGTTGGACACCAGTCCGCCGATATCTTCGACAAACTCCTCCTCACTTTCGTAGCCGAGATAGTTTAACATCTGCTTATTGATAAAATAAAAGGGGAATCCCTCGCCGATATATCCCCCCATCATTCCGCCGGGTACGGACTCGTTCAGCAGTTCCTGCCTTTGTCTGGCAATGCTTTCCACCACAAGCGTCAGAGGATAATGCTCTCCCTCCCTCTGGCTGCTGCCCGGCTCCGGCAAAATGAAGGCTCTTGATCCGCCAGCCGGATTCTTCCCTGACCATTGTGAAAAAGCCCCGCAGAAACCAGCCGTAAGTCGAATTCTTCAAACTCATGTTTACCGACAGATTATACACATTCTCTGTAACTGCCTGCTCATAAATGGCGGACCATTCACAGACAAACGGTTCCGGTATCTCTCTGATATCCTGATGAAGATATTCCCTCATCTCATCAATTCCCCTGGCAAACTCATTGTTACCGGTTCCCACAAAGTCAATATCTTCCGTCAAAAAACGGGCTGCTCCCTCCGGGTCCCGCAATTCAAACCATCTGTGGCAAAACTCCTGTATTGTTTCTCTGATTATATTTCCGTTATCCATCTGCCGGCATTCTCCCTTTTATATACTTTCCGTTCCGCTCCCCTTTTTCAGGAATTATGTCGAAATAAGTATATCATTGATACCGGTATAAATCAACGGTGCCCTTCACAAAGCCTTCCCCGGCCAGTGCACACTGCCGTTTCCGTTTATTCCTGATGAAGAATCACCCTCTTTGCCTCCATGCTTTTCTTTACGCGGATTACGCGCTGATTTGAACTTCCTTTCCATTTCAGTGAGCTGTCCGCCAGCTCTTCCATATATCGGCCGTCTACCAGAACGTCTATAAGGCCGATATATGGAAGATCGTTTATCTCTTCCCAGGTATATCCCGTATAGAGCCATATGGTTTTGTCCGGAAACTCCTGCTTCACTTTCCTGATAAGCCTTCCCGTCTCTTCACGGTTTCCGGGATAGAGCGGGTCCCCTCCGCTGAATGTGATCCCTGAAACATAGCCTTTCTCAAGCTCCTTTGCAATCTCCTGCCACGCTGCTTCATCAAAAGGTATTCCCCCATCCGCATCCCAGGTAACCGGGTTATGGCAGCCCTTGTAGCCGTGTTTGCAGCCTGCGGTCCAAAGGACAACCCGAAGGCCGTCCCCGTTGAGCATATCGTCTTTTGTAATATTATGATAATGCATTTCTCTACTCCAATCTGTCAGTTCCGTTATCCCGCCCGTCGGCTACATGGATTTCCGTTCCGCTATCTCCGCCATTTTCGCCTCATTTAAGCGTGTATCCCCTTTTACACGGGAATAACTGAGGTACCCGTTCATCCTGTCTATTTTCGTCAGATTGCTGCTGCCGCAGGGGGCAGACATCCATATCCAGCTCGGAATGGCCGCAGTCATCACAGTAGGAAAGAGAAAGATTGACTCCCTCATAAAATCCCATCTCCATCGCACGGCGCACCAGTGTCCTCACTGCTTCCAGGTTATAGTCGATCGGATATTTTACATACTGGATTTTCCTCCGTTTGACAGCTCCCAGAAACGATATTCCAGATTCTGCTTCTGAATCGGGGAGATATCCTCCGTCACGTGGCAGTGGAAACCATTGCTGACATACTCCCTGTCGGAAACATTTTCAATGATACCGTATTTTTTACGGAATTGCTTCACCTGAAGCCCGCAGAGGTTCTCGGCCGGCGTCGCATAAATTGCATACAGGTTGCCGTCGGCCTTCTTAAATTCCTCCACCTTCTCATTAATATGTTCCAAAACCTCCAGTGCAAAGCTGCCGTCCTCCACCAGAGACTTCCCGTTATAGAGCTCAGCGTTAAATGCGGTAATTCCAAAGGAAGCCGTTGCCGTCTTAAGGAGCGGTTTTATCTTGTCATGCAGACCCAGACGGCCTCCGTAAAATCCGCCTTCGCAGTAGGCCAGCGGGTTGGTGGAGGCCCTCATCTCGCCCAGATAAGCATAAGTCCGGATATGAATTTTCCGGATCAGCTCCAGATAATAATCAAGCACCTCATAAAAGCTGCGGCTCTCCTGCCTTGCCTTTGCAAGAATCATTGGAAGATGCAGGCTGACCACGCCGATATTAAAACGGCCCACAAACACCGGCTCATCCTTATCATCGGCCGGGGTCATGCCGCCCCTCTCAAACCAGGGGGATAAAAATGCCCGGCAGCCCATTGGTGAAATAATTTTTCCGTATTTTTTATACATGCCGGCAATATATCCCTCCCCGGTCAGAGAGAGCCAGTCCGGATACATGGTTTTTGCAGAACAGCTCAGACCGGCTTCAAATACATCCTCCAGTTCCCCTCCCGGCCCATGCAGGTTTTCATCATACAAAAATACCAGTTTCGGGAACAGGACCGGTTTTTGCACCGGCCCTGCCCTCACCCTTTTTACGTACCTCCAGCATCGTGATTGTCGCCATTTTTGCAAAACGGCTTCTGCCCGTCCCTGCGGTCATTGTGATAAAAGGATAATCGCCGCGGCTGGAGGAAACAGAATTAAATTTATATTCCCATCCCTGGAAGCCCTGTTCCATATCGCGTTTGATATCGGCCATGGCCACATCCTCCGCCTTCCGGCAATCAAGTCCCAGGCCCCTGTATTTTTCCACGTATTTCCCATAAGACTTTTCCGCATAAGGAGCCAGGATTTCCTCCACGTTTGGCACCGTAAAACCGCCGTACTGCTGGCTGGCGGCGCTCAGGACGATATCGCCGATTACATCGAACGCCACATCGAGAGTCTTCGGTTCATTATACCAGAGGTTCCCCATCTCAAAGCCGCCGCTCAGCACGCTTCTGACATCGAAAAGACAGCAGTTCATCGTATCGCGCCGCGCCGACATGTCATGGATGTAAAGATATCCGTCGCGGCAGGCCTGCAGTTCCTCCACCGTCATAAAGAACTTCTGGTAAAGCGATTTATTCAGTTCATTGAAAATCAGGCTCCGTTTCGTTGAGACCAGGGCGCTGTCGGTATTGCTGTTCTCCTTATCTCCGATATACATGATAGACTGGCTTTTCTTATATACATCATCCAGCATCTGTACAAAATCCTGTTTGTAATTGCGGTAATCCCGGTAGCTCTTGGCAACCGCCGGATTCACCCGTTCAAGCGCTCCCTCCACCAGATTATGCATCTGGAAGATCGGGATCCGGTTATCCTCAAGCTTCTCCACCTTTTCCTCCACAAACCGGCAGATAAATGTGATCTCGTCCTGAGAAAACCGGATCATTGCCCTCTCCGCCGACTTATGAACCGCCACTACCACTTTCTGGATATTAAAATCTTCCCTTGTCCCGTCTTTTTTGATTACCTTGATCTCTGAACCCGTCATCCTGCTCTCCTTTTATCTGTTGTCCTGCTCCTGTCCCGCTGCCGGGCCTTTTATTCCGCTGAAATTACGGTTTATAACTATATGTAGATATTTCATCCCGTATCCATCTATATACGGTGTCGTTTCAAAAAACTCACGGTACTTATCCTATCATTCCCAGCGGCCCCAGTCAAGCAAAAAAAGAATGGGCGGCCTGCCGGGCATACCGGCGGGAGCGCTCATCCTTTTAATCCATATTTTCACAGGCGGCCGCAGCCCCATAATTCCATCCTCCTGCCCGGAAGAATCTTCCTGCAGTACGCCTTCGATCTTAAGCTCCTCCTCCACCTCCAGGCGGAACTCATCCACCCGTCCAGGGTTTATCTCCGGCAGCTGCTCCGTGGAGCCCACGCCAAAACGGCGGAGAAATTCTTCCGTCGTGGCAAAGCGCCGGACGGCCGGAGCATCGAGACGTCCCACCTCGTAGACGATACTATATTCAATCAGCCGGTTGACCGCATGATCGGATTTCACGCCGCGGATCTTCTCGATCTCCAGCTTTGTAATCGGCTGCTTATAGGCGATTATGGAAAGCGTCTCCAATACTACGTCCGTCAGTACCTGTTTTTTGGGGGCGGAAGCCACCTGTATCAGATTTTCATAGTACTTCGCCCTCGTGCACATCTGGAAGCTGTCCTCCAGCTCTATAATCTGCATGCCTCTCTGTTCTCTTTCATACCGTTCTTTCAGGCGGGCGGCCGCATCCTTCGCAGACTCCACATCGCGGCCCAGCGCCGCTGCAAGCTGCCGGACATCTACTGACTTACCCATTGTAAACAGCACTGCCTCCACGATTGCTTCGTCCTCTGAAAATACCATGTTTTCCTGTTCCATCTTTTATCTCATTCCTGTTCTTCAAAATCCTCCAGGCCATCCAGCTTCAGTTCGCCTTCTTCTCCTTCGGGTTCCAGAGTCTCTATGTACATGTCGTCAAATAACGCTTCCTGGGTGAGCGCGATCTTTCCCATTTTCATCAGCTCAAGCACCGCCAGAAAGGTTACCACAACCTCCAGGCGGCCTGTCTGTTTTTCCAAAATCTGCCGGAAGCTGAACGTCCTGTGCGCTCTTGCATACATCATGACAGAACCAATTTTCTGTTCCAGGCTCACCGGTTCTTTCTTAATCGTTCCAAAGCTGCTTCTCACGGGATCGATCTTGTCTTCTTTCCGTTTCATGACGGAATCAAAGATTTTCTGCAGCTTTGCGAGCGTCAGTCCGTCAAGAAGGCTGTCTAAATCCACCGGAGGCTCATATTTCGCCACCTCTCTGGGGATCGTGGGTTCCTTAAACAGGTGCCTCATTGCATCCTGCTCCCTCTCCTCCAGCTCCATAGCCATATACTTGTATGTCTTATATTCCAGCAGGCGGCGTACCAGTTCCGCCCTCGGATCCTCCTCGTCCTCTTCCTCTGATTCCTCCACCGGCAACAGCATTCTGGATTTTATATCAATCAGGGTGGCGGCCATCACCAGGAATTCACTGACAATGTCCAGGTTCTCTTCCTCCATCCGGCTGACATAGTCCAGGTACTGCTGCGTAATCAGCACAATCGGAATATCATAGATACTGACTTTATTCTTTTCTATTAAATGCAGAAGAAGATCAAGGGGACCCTCAAAATTCTCCAGCTTGTAGGAAATTCCCATTTAGATTCCTTCCATCCTGTCTCCATATTAAATGCGGCATAAAATTACCTCGAGGGATACAGGCCTTGAATAATAACTAAAATTAATCCCGGCCTCCTGATAGTATATCAAAGATGGATTTTCACCGCAACCTGATCTTCACCGCGGGTTGGGCCAGCGCAGTAAATGCGCAGACCTGTCTGAACTGTTACTTTGCTTCCAGCGTGATATGGATTAGCTGGGGCCTGTCGTTCAGTCTGATATTGACGGAATGTGTTCCAAGCCCGCGGCTGACAATCATTGTTTTTCCTTCTTTGTCAAACCTGCCTGCACACCAGGGAAGAAAAAACTGGTACTGCGGGGTCATTACCCCGCCCAGCAGAGGGAGGCGGATGGTCCCTCCGTGAAAGTGCCCCGACAACGTCAAATCGGCTCCCCAGTGGCGGCAGTTATTAAAAAACAGCGGCGAATGCAGCAGCAGGATTTGAAACCTCGACTGATCCGCCCTGCCGCAATGGCGCTCCAGCTCATTCTCCGGCAGAACCGGAAGCGTGAAACGGTGTCGGTAATAGATTTCTTCCATATTACAGCCGGTAATCCGGATATCCGTACCAAAATCGGCGCTCTTGTCCGACAGATAGAAAGCCCCCGCCTTTTTAAGCTCCCCGGTGAATTTCCGGTAGAGACCGCCGTAGACCGTCCTCTCCCTTCTCATTCTCTCCTCATGGTTTCCATTGGCATAATAGACCGGATAACGTGATGCCAGTTCTCTTACGAGTGACAGCGTAACACGCAAATCTGCCTCTCCCCTTGAAACCATCATATCGCCTCCGATCAGGACGGCATCCGGATGAATTCTGTCTATTTCTTCTATCAGCAGTCTGTTATTTACTCCAAACTCATTATTATGTAGATCGGAAAGAAACACGAAATCCCGCTTCTGTCCCTTAATTTTCTTTGAAGAAATGCGGTAGTGATCTGTCACGAAATGTTTCTTTTCGTATTCCGAGCGAAGGATCAGACCTCCGGCCGCAGCCGCCAGGGCGGCAATACATGCATAAAGCATAACTTCCTCCTATATTTAACAGGCTCCGGCCAGCCGCCTGTAAGACGGTGTGGCCGGAAGCATGCCTGCCGCTGTACGGCAGGATATTTACAGTAATTTCATAATTCAAACTGTTACGTTTCAGCAGCTTTCACGCAGGTTTGCATAAGGCGCCTGTTCCAGGCGGATGAAGTATCCCTGTTCATGTTCACATACAGGGCAGTATTTTGGAGCAATCTTTCCCTCATAAATATAGCCGCAGTTCAGACATATCCATTCCGTATCTTCTTCCGCCGCAAAAAGCCTGCTGCTTTCCAGCAGATTGGCAAATATTCCGAAGCGGTCTCCATGCGTCTTCTCCACATCCGCGATCATATGGAAAACATGGCCGATGCGGTCAAAGCCCTCTTCCAGGGCAACGTCGCCGAACTCTTTGTACACCACATCGAATTCTTCGAACTCATTATGCTCTGCCGCCCTCAGAAGATCAATCGTCTTTTCATACATATCAACCGGATAGCCTCCGTCAATATGAATTGTCTCTCCCGTCATTTCTTTTAAAAACTTATAGAATACTTCCGCATGCTCCTTCTCCTGTTCGGCCGTGTATAAAAAGACCTTTCAATTACCGGAAGTCCTTTCCTTCTTTGCAACGGAAGCGGAAAATGTGTAGCGGTTTCGCGCCTGGCTCTCGCCGGCAAAAGCACGCATCAGATTTTTAGCTGTAGCGCTTGTTTTCAGAACACTGTCCATCAAATTATTCCTCCTGATTCATTTGTTGGTAATAGTTTCTCCGAAAACAGGCAATGTATACCAATCATCATACACTTAACTGCAAAAAATCGTCAAGCTGTCTTTTCCCCAAGACGATAAGTCGCCGTCGCCTGCACGGAAAAACGCATAATATTGACATATCCCAATTATGGATAATATGCAACTAAAGCCGTTCAGTATTTAATGATATGGGAGGTGCAGATACCTTGATTACTTATGATAAATTGTGGGAAACCATGAAGGAAAAACAGATTACACAGTACCGTTTAATTAAATACTATGGCTTTAGTGCCGGACAGATTGGGCGTTTAAAAAAGAATATGTATGTCTCCACCCATACAATCGAAACGCTGTGCAGCATTCTTGACTGCAAGGTGGAAGACATTTTTGAATATAAAGCAGATGAGACGTTCTGCAAACAGTCTCCCGAGCCGTCCTGTGATGAATCCTTTAAAGCGGTTATGGACAGTGAGCATTAAATCATCCTTACGGCTCAGCTTTCTTTGGCAGGCTGTTTTCTCCATACACACAAATTCCGGCTTTTTCAACAGGCGCACTGTTATGCCGTCTCCGGGTATCAGCTTTTTTAAAAGTTCCGTCATATATGAAACCACTGCCACAGGAAGGGCTTCTCTCTTTAAGCACCGCTCTCCGGCAGTTTTTTTCGCGTGCAATCTGCAGGGTTTCTTCCGCTCCCCTTACGTATTCCTCCGTCACGTCGCGGCCGTCCTTTGTGACGACTCTTTCATCCCTGATTTCAGCGGGTGTCCGCGGCGTCCGGAGTCCTCCCAGCACTTCCGGACAGACGGGGATGATCTCCGCCCCCGTGATTTTCAGATAGTCAACAACACTCTGGCAGTAATTGGATTCACCGCTGTATTTACATTTCTCACCCAGAAGGCAGGCGCTGACAAGAATCGTTTCCCCGCGCTCTTCCCTCTGCTCTCTCCCCATATCCCTGCATATTGGCATCTCCTTTAATTATGAAACTGCAAACTGGCTGTTATAAAGTTCACTGTAAAAGCCCTTTTGGGCCAGAAGCTCCTCGTGGCTGCCCTGCTCGATTATCCGGCCGTTTTTCATTACCAGAATCGTATCTGCCTCGCGTATCGTGGATAGACGGTGGGCAACGATAAAACTGGTTCTGCCCTCCATCATCCTCGCAAACGCTTCCTGTATCATAATCTCCGTCCTCGTATCAATGGACGATGTCGCTTCATCGAGTATCAGCATGGGCGGCAGGCAGAGCATGACACGGGCTATGCACAGAAGCTGTTTCTGACCCCTGCGACAAGTTGCCGCCGTCTTCTGAGATAACCGTATCATAGCCCTCCGGCATACGCTTGATAAAGCTGTGGGCATGCGCCTTCCTGGCCGCCTCTATAATTTCCTCCTCAGCGGCATCCGGTTTTCCGTAGGCAATGTTTTCGCGGATAGATGCTGATTTCAGCCATGTCTCCTGTAATACCATACCGTATCCCGCCCGCAGGCTTTCTCTTGTCATATTGCGGATATCCGTTCCGTCCACCCGGATCGTCCCCTGATCCACGTCGTAAAAGCGCATCAAGAGATTAATGACCGTACTCTTTCCACAGCCGGTCGGGCCGACGATTGCAATCCTCTCCCGGCTTCACCGTAAGATTTAAATCTTCAATCAGTCTGACTTCCGGATTATAGGAGAAGTTTACATGCTCCATGGAGACATTGCCCTCCACCTGTCCGGGAGCAGCGGCTCCCTCGGCATCCGTTACCGTCGGCTCCTCGTCAATCAGTTCAAAAACACGGGCCGCCGAGGCAAGTGCATTCTGGAATTCGGTGGCAACGCCTGAAATCTCGTTAAACGGTTTTGTATACTGGTTCGCATAATTCAGGAAGACGTCAGCTGCCCGACGGTCAGTACTCCGCGGATTCTTGCATATGCACCGGCCACCCGACGCTGGCATATACGATTCCATTTACAAAGCGCGTAGCCGGATTGGTAATCGAAGAAAAAAATATGGCCTTCAGGCTGCAGTCCGCAAGCTTATCGTTAATAATGCCAAACCGCCTGGATGCCTCCTCCTCATAGCCAAACGCCTGGACCACCTTCTCGTTTTCCAGAATCTCATTGACCAGAGATGTCATATCTCCCCTTGCCTCAGACTGGGCTTTAAACATATAAAATGTTTTTTTGGCGATAAAACCGGCCACAAACAGGGAAACCGGCGTAAGTACCACAACGATTGCAGCAATTACCGGATTGATGGAAAACATAAACAGCAGTGTCCCGGCTATCGTGAGCAGTCCGCTGAACAACTGGGTAAATCCCATCAAAAGCCCGTCCGAAAACTGATCCACATCCGTGATAACACGGCTGAGCACTTCCCCATACTGATGGCTGTCAACATATTTGAGGGGAAGCTTCTGTATTTTTTCAAAAGCCCGGATCCTCATATCCTTTACCACGCGGTATGTGATATGGTTATTAATTACATTCATAAGCCACTGGGCAAGAGCGGTCAGCAGGATGGTGATAATCATATGTTTGAGGATCACAGCCAGCCCCGTGAAGTTAACCAGTCCCTGTGCAAGCACCAGATCCACCGCTTTACCGATCAGAATAGGGATATAGAGCGTCAAAGCCACCGTTATTCCGGCCAGAAGCAGCGACAGGAGAACCATCCATCTGTAATGTCCGATATCCTGAAGCACCCGCTTCATCGTATGCTTCTGCTTCTGTGTCTTCTCTTTGTTTTCTTCCTTTAACATTACTGGTTCACCTCCTCGCCTGAAAGCTGGGACAGACATATCTCCCTGTATACCGGGCAATTTTCAAACAATTCCTTATGCTTCCCGATCCCCGCAAGCCTGCCGTCGTCCAGAACCATAATTTTATCGGCCTGTTTTACCGTCGTCGCACGCTGGGAGACAATAAATACGGTCATTCCATCCGTCTTCTCCCTGATTGCCTTTCTGAGTCTTGCATCTGTTGCAAAATCCAGGGCGGAAGCGCTGTCGTCGAGGATCAGGATGTCCGGCTTTCTTACGATGGCTCTGGCTATGGTGAGACGCTGACGCTGTCCTCCGGAAAGATTTTTGCCTCCCTGCATCAGACCTGCGTTTAAACCGCCCTGTTTGCTCTCCACAACATCTTTTGCCTGGGCAATCTTAAGCGCCTCCATAATCTCCTCGTCCGTCGCATCCTGCTTACCCCATTTCATATTATCCCGGATGCTTCCCTTAAAAAGTACCGCCCGCTGTGGTACGACGCCGATACGGCCGCGAAGCTCCTTCAGTCCGTATTCCCTCACATCGGTACCGTTAATTCGGACCGCGCCCCCAGTTGTGTCGTAAAAGCGCGGTATCAGATTCACAACGGTGCTTTTTCCGGCTCCGGTACCTCCGATAATTCCGATTGTCTCCCCCTTCATCGCCCGGAAATCGATGTCGGTCAGCGATTCTGCTTTTGCCCCTTTATAAGCGAAGCTCACATGCTCAAATTCCACCATGGGAATTGGGGCGCCTGCCTGATCGGTTCCCGCAGGATTCATCGGGACCTCCGGTTTCTTTGCCCTGTTTTCCACAATACTGCTCTTCGTCTCAAAAACATTATTAATACGGCCGGCACAGGCAAAGGCCTTTGTCATCGTAATAATCAGATTGGCAAGCTTGATAAGCTCAACGAGAATCTGGGACATATAATTCACCAGGGCTACCAGCTCTCCCTGCGGTATGACACCTTCGTTTACCTGTCCTGAACCAACATAAATCAGGACCACGATAGCCAGATTGATAATTACATAGGTAATCGGATTTAAAAGAGCGGAAATCTTTGCCACGAATATCTGAAAATTAAATAGCAGGCCGCTTTCTTTATAATAGGCTGCCGTCTCGTCCTGCTGGCGGTTGAAGGCCCTGACCACCCTGACTCCGGTCAGATTCTCCCTGGTCATCTGCAGTACCCGGTCAAGCTGCTTCTGTACCTTTTTATACAGCGGCATGCTGATGAACATAATTCCAAACACAACAATGGAAAGTAACGGTATCGTTACAACAAACACCATAGCCGATTTAAAATCAATGGTAAACGCCATGATCATGGCTCCGAATACGATAAACGGAGAGCGCAGAAAAAGGCGCAGCGTCAGATTCACTCCCGACTGAACCTGGTTCACATCGCTGGTCATTCTTGTAATCAGAGTAGCCGTTCCTTCCGTATCGATTTCTGTGTAAGAAAAATGGTTGATATGATCAAAAAGCTCTTTTCGAAGAGCCGTACCGAATCCCACCGCCGCCTTCGCCGCAAAGAACTGGGCCGTCAGCGAACAGGCCAATCCGATAATTCCAAGGAGAATCAGAATTCCTCCCATTCTTAGGATGTAAGGTAAATCTCCATTTCTGATACCGGTATCAATAATCTTTGCCATAACGAGCGGTACAAAGATTTCAAAACTCGCTTCCAGCATCTTGAATAACGGCGCCATAACCGCCTCTATCCGGTATTTTTTAAGATATTTCATCAAACTTCCCATGGTGATTCCCCTGTCCTGTATCTATGATTTATCGTTCTCTTCTCTCTATTTCATCTATCTTTCTTTAAAGCTTCCTGCAATTTTGCACTTTATTTTAACACAACAATGCGGCGGCTTCAAGTAGTTAGTCTGCGGGTATTAAGGCTTTCCCGCTTCATTTTTGGCAATCCGGGATACAAATTTTTCCCTTCGTTGCTATTTTTCCGCCCGCATGGTAATATTATTAGTAAATGATTTTCCCGATTGGAATGGAGATGCTCTATGATTTATTTCATTTTACAGTGCAAGAAAATTTATGACGAGTTTGTAAAGGATGAGATCACGGTCTATGCGGCTCAGGCCTCATTTTTTATTGTCCTGTCATTCTTTCCCTTTATCATGATCCTTCTTACAGTGATTCAGCTGGTTCCAACCATATCCCAGGCAGATCTTCTTCTGGTGATCTCCAGGCTGTTTCCTGAAAAGGTATATCCGCTTGTGGAATCGATTGTAACCGATCTGTACACCACGGCTCCGGCTGCTATCCTCTCTGTGACTACGATCGTCACCATATGGTCGGCCTCCGGGGATGATGGGCATAGAACGCGGCCTGAACCGGATTATCAACTGTAGCAAGAGGAGGAATTATGTGATCAGCCGCCTGATTAATTCCGGCTACACCGTTGTCTTTATCCTGGTCTGCATTATGTCGCTTGTACTCATGGTATTCGGCACTTCGCTGCAGAGGCTCCTGCTTCGCTATCTGCCGATACTGGAACATATTGCCCCATATCTGCTCAGTATCCGCGCCCTGATTGCCCTGGCCATCCTGATCGTCTTTTTTATGGGGCTTTATACTTTTCTCCCCTTTGAAAAGCTGGAGCTTCGAAAGCAGCTCCCGGGAGCTTTGTTCTCCACGGCCGGCTGGATTGTCTGTTCCTATGGCTTTTCTATCTATTTTAATCATTTTAAACGGTTTTCCTATATGTACGGCAGCCTTGCCGCCATCGTTATCTTAATGCTGTGGCTCTATTTCTGTATCTGTATCCTGTTCCTTGGAGCCGAGGTAAACCAGCATATGCATTTCGGCAGAAAACCATGATAATGCCTGTCCCGGATGCCTGACCGGACAATGGTATGTAAAAAACGGAGCATTGTCCCTTCAGGGGCCGCCGCTCCGTTTTTTAGTATTCTTGTCAGGTATTCTTGTCAGGTATTCTTGGCTGCCATTCCGGCTCTTACCGATATTTCTCCCGCAGATATTCAATATAATATTTGGGGGTGAAATCCTCGCCCGTCACGTCCTTCAGAATCTGCCTGCTGTCTTTCAGTTTCCCGTACTGATGAATCTTTTCCCTGAGATATTTCCTGATTGCTTCCAGCTTGCCTTCCCGAAGCAGTTCTTCCACATCCATCTCCTGTTTCATAGTGTGGTAATCTGTGCGCCGAAGGCGCTTCCCAGGGCATAGGACGGAAAGTACCCAAAGGATCCCTGGGACCAGTGGATATCCTGAAGTATTCCCTCCGCGTCATTTTTCGGGCTCACGCCCAGATATTCCTCATATTTTTTATTCCAGATGGCCGGAAGTTCGTCGATTTCCACGTCCTCTTCGATCATCATTTTCTCAATTTCATAGCGTACCAGCACATGAAGGGCATAGGAAAGCTCGTCTGCCTCTGTTCTGATGAGTCCCGGAACCGTCTTATTGACCGCTGCAATAAAGGCATCCAGGCTCACGCTCTTTAACGGAGTCCCGAACATATCCGCCACCGTATCGAAAATCGGCTCCCAAAACGCCTTGTTCCTGCCTATAATGTTTTCAAAAAACCGGGACTGGCACTCGTGCATACCCATGGATGCTCCCTGCCCAACCAGTGTCTGGGTCAGGTCATCGCGTATCCCCAGTTCATAAAGGGCATGGCCCGTTTCGTGGATTACCGAAAAGATAGAGGAATCAATGCTCTCTCCATAGTGCGTTGTAATTCTGACATCGTGGTTGTGCAGATTTGTTGTAAACGGATGGGCGCTGACAGCCAGCACACCCCTGCCGAAATCAAGTCCCACATATTCTGCCAGAAACCGGGCCGCTTCTTCCTGCGCCTGCTCGGGATAATCAGCGGTCAGAAAGCTGTCATCCACTTTCTTTGACCGCTCTGCCGCATCATGAAGCATAGGAACAATATTCTCTTTCAGTTCGTCAAAGAAACGGTCGAGCGTTTCCATATCGAAACCTTTTTCATAGGAATCCAGCATCACATTATACAGCTTCTCTCCGTCTTTTGCGCGGTAAGAAGCAAATTTCTTCTGGTAGCCTACGATGTCCTTAAGCACCGGAGCAAATTTTTTAAAGTTCTTCTCTTTTTTCGCCTCTGCCCATATTCTGGTCGCCTTGGAGGTCAACTCGGCAAATTCCCGGTATTCCCTGGGAGGAATACACTGAAGCTTTTCAATTTCTTCGGCTGCCTCCCTGACAATCGCCTGCTCTGCCTCTGTAAGCCCCTGCTCATTCCGGCAGGCGTCAACCAGCTCCTTCACTTCTTCCGATATCATAATCTCCATGTACTGTGCAGATAAGGAGCCGATTACTTTCGATGTAAAAGGCGCCGCTTCCTTTGGAGCCAATGTTTCATTATCCCACTCAAACAGCACCATTGATGCCTGTATCGCCATTGCTTTTTCCAAATATCCACTTAATTTTTCAAATGTTTTACTCATATCTTCTGTCTCCTCTGTTAAAACTGATTATGGATTCGTTGTTATTAAGATTAGCATATTTTCAATAAAAAGAACAGGAAATTAATAGCAGTAGTAATGCCACCTTGTTTTCACATAGACGCCTTTTCCCTGTCTGCCGCCCGACTGCCATATGACATTGGCCGGAAGCACGCTGCCGTTTTCGAGAAGCGTCCTGGCATTTGCCCAGTTGCGCTCCGTCGGCTCCCTGTAATAATTTCCGTCCCTTGTACAGGAATACTGTCCTTTCTGGAAGACAACTCCCTTGACCGTGTTTGGAAATGAAGGATGATTTTTTCTGTTTAAAACAACAGAGCCCACATAAAGCTGTTCCTGATCCGGGCAGCTCTGGCATTCTCCGGCCAGCACATGAGCCATCACGTAAAGATCTTCCTCCGTATAGGCCGCCGGCTGTGCCGCCGCTTCCTCTTCCCCGCTCTCAACAGTCTGAGCCTCTGAGCCGTTTCCGTCCTGTGCCGCCGCTTCCGTTCCCGCCGCAGCCTCCGCCGCCGGTCCATAAGCCATAGCCGCAGCAGCAGGTTCCGTTTCTGTCTGCTGCTCCGCCGTCTGTTCCGCTGCAATCTGTTCTACTGCCGTCTGCACTGCTCCCGACGTTTCCCCCTCCGCCGCAAACAAGGTCCCGGGCGCCATGTACAACAGTGTGATAACCGGTAATATGCATAATATCTTCTTAATCATAGTCCTCCTTAATAAATTGATTTCAGTTTCTTTACCAATATATGTCAATTCAATTAAAAATATATTTATTATTGTACAAACTGGAGATTTAACTGAGGTTTGGAGGACGCGTCCGGAACGGACCATGTCCGGTGTGGTGAGGGCTGGCTGGTCTTCCGTCCCCGTGGGAAGTTGGTCGCGGAGGAATCCGGCCGGAATGAATTGCTGCGGGGACCGTTTGCACTCTTTGGAGTGCGCATCGGAATGCTAAGCTCGTGAGGACCCTGTCGCGACCACTACGTGTTAACGCGTGAGACACTCAGCGGCCGCAGGTCCAGCGGGGGGCCGATACACCGGCGAGTCTTCCGTTCCGGCGAAAACCTTCCGGGAGAGGAGATACTGCCGACATCTTCCGGCGGAGAAGGAGAGAATGATATCGGCTCCGCCCTGCGAAATCAAAACCACAGTATCTCCTTCTCCATCCAGCGATGCCAAACCCCCGGGAGGAAAGACTCATAAAACAATCCCACCACCCCGTCCGCTGGCCTGCGGCGGCGTCCTCCTGCTTATTTAAATCTTGCATATTATCAGAAAAAGCGTTATACTTGATGCAATATAAGCTAACACACCAGGAGGAATTGCAATGATTGAGGCAACGAGCTGCGGCGGTGTGGTTATATTTTCGAGGGAAAATCCTGGTCCTTTATAAGAATTACAAGAACAAGTATGAAGGTTGGGTTTTACCAAAGGGAACTGTAGAACCGGGTGAAGATTATAAAGAAACGGCACTCCGGGAGGTAAAAGAGGAGACAGGTGTATCGGCCTCCATCATCAAATACATCGGTAAGAGCCAGTATTCCTTCAATACGCCGCAGGATATGGTGGAGAAAGACGTACACTGGTATCTGATGATGGCGGACAGCTATTACAGTAAACCACAACGGGAAGAGCATTTTGTGGATTCCGGGTATTACAAGTTTTATGAGGCTTACCACCTTCTGAAATTCTCCAACGAGAAACAGATTCTGGAGAAGGCTTATAACGAATATCTGGACTTAAAGAAGAGTAATTTATGGGGCAATAAAAAATATTTCTGAAGAAAGGCGGGGGACATCGAAACTGTAACGTTACGACGTCCCCCGCCTTTTCAGATTATCTGACTGCCTGTAAAATACAAGTACGGTACGTTTTCATCAAACTGACATCTTCGCCAGTTCCCTTATATGACGATTTTTCCTGAAATACAGGCAGGTTAACACACCCGCGGCTCCCAGTATGGCGTACAGCATTGCTGCACCGGAGCCCTTTCCGGTTCCGAACAGCGCTGTAAACACGCTATCCGGTCCCTGGAGGCTCATAAACGGCTCAAAGACACGATCCACCAGGGCGCCTCCCAGCAGATATCCCACCGGAATTGTAAAAAACTGCAGTGAATTTCTTACGGAATAGACCCTTCCCTGCATCTCCACCGGTATATGGATACGTAGCAGAACGTCTAAATTGGCATTCATCAGCGGTATCATCAGCCAGCCGAGAACGGCGCCGAAACACCACACCGGCATACTCCGGCCAAATGCCAGAAAAAAGTTCTCCGTACACATGGAAAACATCAGAGAATTGCAAATGACCCTGACCCTGTTTTTGGGCGCAGGCAGTGCGGAAGCGAAAATGCTGCCGACTAGACTGGCAAAGCCTGTGAATGTGTTGAGGGCACCTAGCGCCGTCTTACCGCCTCCGGCTCTCGATAAAAGCATGGCAGGCAGCGCTGCTTCATAGACGGAAGCGATCAGGTTGACAGCTGACAGAAAGAGTATCAGTCCGAGAATCCCCCTGTTCTCCTGCAGAAAATGCAGCCCCTCTCCCGCCGATTTCAGAAAAGACTCACGGTTCTCCCCCTTCTCCTTCTCCGCTTTCGGTATGCGGATAAAAAAAGCCAGCGAGAGAAATGCCGTCCCAAAGCTCATGAAATCAAACAGGATAACCGCATCCATTCCCGCAAAAGCCAGGACAGCCGTCGCTATCATCGGCGTCAGTATCGTTACAAGGGAGTTGGAAAATGCCTTCAATCCTCCTATCCGCTGATACTGCTCTTTCGGAGTCAGCAGGCTTACCGCCACCTCCGAAGCCGGCTGCTGAACCGAATTAGCCATGCCGTTGACTGCGTTAATCAGATAAAGATGCCATATCTCAAGACGCCCGCCTTTTAACAGACTCCATACAATCAGGGTCATTAAAGCCGCCAGCGTATCGCACACCAGCATGGTTTTCTTCTTGTCCCACCGGTCGCTCAAAGCTCCGGCAAAGATACTTAACAGGACATACGGCGCATAAGAGCAGACTGCCAGCAGCGCTGTTGTAAGCGCCGAGCCCTGCCTCTCGTAGGACCATATAATAAGTGCAAAATTTGTCATGGAGCTGCCCAGCGATGAAAATGCCTGCGTACCCCATAATATCAAAAAGGCGTTAAGGCCTTTCAGAGTTTTATTTATTCTGTTTTGTTTATTTATGAAAAACATATGACTTTGCTCCTTTTATCTTTTTATTCAGATAGAGTGCAAAGCCTGCAGGACGTATTTACTCCATGCAGTCCGTCCCGTATCAGACCTTGCATGGAGCTGTGTCAATGCATAGTTTCATATCAGTTTTCCTCCTAAAAGAACATTTCGCAACAGTTCAGACAGCATGAACTGTTACAGCATTTCAAATATCAGTTTGACTATCAGCACCGCAGCTATTACAAGCATCATCGGACGTATGAACCTGGCTCCCTTCCGGATTGCCATTCCGGAGCCTGCGTAGCCCCCTAAAACGCCGCAAATGGCGACGGGAAGCGCATAATTCCAGAGTATCTTCCCTGCCAGTAAATAAGAAATCGTTCCCGCCAGAGTGGAGCTGAAAACAGCTACCTTGGCGTTGCCGGAAGCCCTGGTCAAATCATATTTAAGCAGCTTTGTATAGATTATTATTGCCAGCGTTCCGGAGCCCGGACCCAGCATACCGTCATAGGCTCCCATCGCAATCCCCGTGAAAATCCAGAGGCCGATTTTCCTGTTTCCCGTCACTTCGTCGGAGTGATCCTCTTTCGGATACTTTTTATTAACCAGAATCAGGATCGCAACAAAAGGCATGGAACCCAGCAGCATCAGGCTCAAAGCCCGGTCCGGCATCCAAAGCACAATCTTTGAGGCAAGGACGGAACAACAGAACGTAACGGCTCCCACAAAGAACGCCGCCTTTTTGTCAATCAGGTTATTCTTCAGATACCGTCCTGCCGACATAGCCGTACTGATATTACAGCACAGCTTATTGCAGGCATAGGCGTTATGTACGGGCATGCCGGTAAACAGGTAAGCCGGGAGGGAGAGAAGGCCTCCCCCTCCGGAAATTGCATCCACAAAACTGGCCAGAAACATAATCGGGCACAAAAACAATAATGACGTTATATAATCCATACTCATCTCCAGTAACATTGAATTGTTGCAGCAGTTCAGCCGTGATGTATTCGCGAGGTGTTTTCGCGAAACAGTTCAGACAGCATGAACTGTTTCGTTTTTGCTGCTATTTGCAAAAATTATAACTATTGTTGTATAACCGGGGAATTACTGCTTTGCAAAATAGGCGTCAAAGACCGCCCTTGCTATCGGCGCGGCCACCTTTCCCCCCGAACCGGCTTCCTCCGCAATCACACTGATTGCTATCTTCGGATTCTCAGCCGGTGCATATCCCACAAACCAGGAATGTGTCTCTTTCCCCGTCTCAAACTCAGCCGAGCCGGTCTTTCCCGCAGCCGTATACCGGTCTGTTCGCAGCGCGGAACCTGTGCCAAAATCCACAACGCTCTTCAGCAGCTCCGCCATCATCTGGGAATCGGCTGCAGATAGAGGGACTTCCGGCCGACGAGGGCAGGAACTTCTTGACCGTCTGGCCGCCTACGTTCTCCACATGATCGATCAGGTACGGTTTCATTAACGTGCCGCCGTTGGCAATCGCTGAAACAATCAAAAGATTGTGCAGCGGCGTAATCTGCGTCTTGCCCTGTCCGATAGACGTTTGGAGTTTTTCCATTCATCGGCCCCGCCTGTCATTGTAAAAGAACTTTGATTATAGGGCAGTGCATATGGCAGCGGCATATTAAACAGGAGCTGCTCCGCCAAAGCGTGGAAACTGTCGGGGTTCAGCTGAAGGCCAATCTCTGCAAATGCCCCGTTACAGGAATTTGCAAATGCCTGGATCAGATTCTGCTGCCCATGCGATTCACTGTGATAACATTTAATCGTATATTCCCCGGTGGATACGCTCCGCTGCAGTTAAAGGAAAAATCCTGCCAGGTGGAAGGGTTTTCCCGGATATATTCAAGAGCCGTTAAAATTTTAAATGTGGAGCCGGGAGCATACAGTCCCTGTGTCGCACGGTTTACAAGCCGCCTTCGTGTTATCCGGCGCAATCAGCTCCTGCCACTTCTCATCCACCTGGTTTGCATTAAAATTCGGCTGCGAAACCATACAGAGAATCTTCCCTGTATCCGGTTCCATGGCAATGACCGCCCCCCTGTTATTTCCCAATGCGTCGGAAGCCGTCTTCTGAAGATCCAGATCAAGCGTCGTCACTACATTTGTCTCCCAGATTCTTCTCACCGCGAAGCTCATTAATCACCTTCTCCACCAGATTGACATGTGAAGAAAGAAGATAAAAATTAGCCAGTGATTCAATCCCGGTTTTACCGTTCAAACCAGAATAACCCACGGAATGAACGAACAGGTAGTCAAACGGATAATAGCGGGTCTCTGTTTTGTCGGAAGCAACCCTTGTTTCCGCCAGAACCGTCTTGTCGCTGCTCAGTATACTTCCCCTTATAATCCGGTCGGAAAACTGATCCAGCCGTGCATTGTATGAACTGCCAATCACATTCTCACTCTTAAACTGGATAAACCAGCCGAGGTATGCGGCCATCATGATAAACAATGCGGCAAACCCATAGGTGAGCTTTAATATATTTTTATTGGCCTTCGCTCTGCTGTCACCGGAATCCCTGCGTTTCTTCGTATCTTTCTTCTTTCCGCCGGGCCGAAGCGTTTTTCCGTTTTTTTTTTTTCCGGAGCCATGATCTTTAAGCTTCATAATCTTCCTCCTCTTCTTCATTTCTCTTCAGGATAAAAGTCCCTGAATAACGCCGAACAGGATAAACGTACTCAAAATCGAGCTGCCGCCATAGCTGATAAAGGGCAGTGTCACACCGGTGGACGGAATGAACTTGATGACGCCCCCGATGGTCAAAAACACCTGGACGATGTATACAATGCCGAGTCCGAAAGCAATCAGCTTGTAAAAAACGGCCTGCATCTTCGTCGCTATCAGCATAAACTGAAGAAAACATCCAAGACAAATTAAAATGATACAGAGGGCAAAGATGCCTCCCAGCTCTTCCGATATGGCCGCAAAGATAAAATCCTTCTCCACAACCGGAATCTTCTTCGGCATTCCCTGATAAAGCCCCATTCCAAACCATCCTCCGGTGCCGATGGCAAAAAGCGCCTGTGTAACCTGGTAACCTTTTCCTGCAATGTCGTTCCATGGATTCTGCCAGGCCTCCACGCGCACCCGGACATGGAAAACAATTTATAAGCCACTGCTGCCGCCATGACACCGCAGCCTGCGCCCGCCCCCAGATAAAACCAGTTCGAAGTTGCGATAAAAAGCATCAGCAGATAGGTAACGAAAAAAATGAGAGCGCTTCCCAAATCCTTTGAAATCACCAGCACCAGCACATGAGCCGCAGCCACCACCGTCGTAATTACTATCGTCCTGAAATCAATGGAGCGGTAAAACATCGTTGCAACAAAGAAAACAAAGCTGATTTTGACAAATTCAGACGGCTGGAAAGAAAACCCGCCCACATTAATGGACAGCTGGGCACCGAAGCTGGTACTTCCGAGAACACAGACCACCAGCAGAAGAAAAAGACCGATTGAGCCGTAAACCCAAGGAATCTTAGCAAGCTGCCACGTTCTGTCGATGATAAACGGAATCAGCATAGTTACTACTGCCGCCACCGCGGCAATTACAAACTGCCTGACCGCCCTGTCAAAGGAAATTCTGGACAGCATAATAAAACTGACGCACAGGAGCATGCAGGTGTTATTCAGAAGCAGTCTTGATAAATTGCGGTAAAACATCCTGTAGAAGACCTGATAAAGCAGGAAAAACAGAAACTGGGCTCCGAAAAACATCAGCATCTTCTCTTCCTCTGTCCTCAAATAGATCACCGCATAAGCCAGCACATGGATAAAAGCATGGCAGCATTCTGAAGCCTGCACACCCTGTTTCTGGAATGCTCATCCGGCATAGCAAAAAATCGGAAATTATAGTATGTGTAAATTGCTATCAGCAGTATCATCAGATACTTTGATAATGTTGTAACAAGATTAATCACACTCTCACCTACTCGATCCCTCGTTTAAAATGGCCTCTCGTGAACTCACCCGGGAGTTCCGTTTCTCTGCCCTCCAGAAAGCTGCCAGAAAAGGCTCTGATTACCGCCCTGGTTTCTTCCCGGTTCTCCGTCGTAAAATTAAGCCTCAGGCTCTCCGGGCCCAGCCCGTCAATCCTGTGCCTGTCCTTTAAAAGTGACAGCGGGCTTGTATTATAAATCGTATTATAGCAGAAACGGCAATGATTCTTTACCGGAAATTCCTTGCCCATCCTGTCCCGCAGGAATAACAGCTCCGGCTTTTTCTTACAGGAATCCACCGTCTTTTTCATGCACTGGGCCGTCACCATCATGGGAATGCGGCCGTAAACAATCAATTCCCCGCCCCGGCATCCCATGTCTTCAAGTTCTCTGCTGTTAAGCTCTACCGGAAGCGTCAGGCGGTGCCGGAAACCGGAAACCATCTTTGCCGTCATCTTCTCAGCGGCTCTGTTCATCGTATATATTCCATAATCCATGATCAGAGTCAGGTCTTTCAGCTGCGAATATTCCCCGGCCCACTCCTTTAAAAGCCCAATCTCTTCCCAGGCCCGGATTACGGCTCCATCAAAACCGGCGTTTGCCAGAAGCTCTTTGTTCGCATCAAAATAACGGAAAGCCTCTTCCCTGAAAATGTGCGGCAGCACCAGGAAACACCGTTTCCCAGCATGATGGCAGCGGTTTGCCAGCTCATTCCATAAAACCGCGTCAAAATGAGCGCTGTCCAGATAAATGCCGTCCACGCTGCCCTCCTCCAGAACCGTCTCAAACTGTTCAGGCTCTTCAACGGATACGTTCAGGCTGTAAGGTCCTTTTCCGAGGCCGTCCTTATCCTCTGCTCCGGATTCAGACATGTCCGGGGCAGTTTTACATTCCGAAGCTCCGGATTCCCTCTCCGGGAGCAGCTCCTTTATCTTCCGTCTGAAGGATGACTGTATTTCTTCCTCCAAAGCGGCAAATCCCCGCCTTCTCAGCTCATTCAGCTCCTGGACAGGAACAAAGGGATTGCCTTCCATCTCTACATTAAGCTCCCTGAAATAAAACGGAGTATTTCCGGTCTTCCCAATCTGCTTTGCGATTTTTTCCTCGGTTACAGGCTGGTTCTTTGCCTGCTGTGCCTCTTCACCTGCTACCGTAACTTCGACCGTCCCAGGCATCTGTCCATCCCTCATGTTTCTCTCGAAACGGAGTGTCAGTGAGAGCGGTTCCCCCTCTTTTACAGCAACCGTGCCGCTGACCGGCTCCTTCAGTTCTGCCTCCACATACGTCTCGTCAAGGTACTGATACAGTTCTCTGTTTTCCTGGCGGAATGACGGTTTTTCCTTCATAACCACCATATCGCGTCCGTTATGCTGCCGGTAGTACCCCTCCGTCTGTCCGCCCCGGTCGAAAAGGTCCAACAGCCTCTGCCGGTCTTCCTTCTCGACGCGGTAGCCTTTCCTCCCCTTTTCCAGGTACAGATCCACATACTTTCTGTATATGCTGACCACCCCTGCCGTATAGCGCGGACTCTTCATCCGGCCCTCGATTTTCATCGAATAGATACCTGCCTCCACCAGTTCCGGCAGAATATCGAGAGTACAGAGATCCTTCAGGCTGAGAACATACCGTTCCTCTTTATTATTTAACGTTTTTCCATCCCTTTTCACTTCAAACGGAAGACGGCAGGTCTGCGCGCATCTGCCCCTGTTTCCGCTTCTTCCTCCGATCAGGCTGCTGAACAGGCACTGGCCGGAATAACAGTAGCAAAGGGCTCCGTGGACAAAGCTTTCTATCTCTGCTCCGGTCTGCTCATATATCTTTCGGATCTCCTGCAGAGACAGCTCTCTCGCCGTAACGATACGGGATGCCCCCAGCCCCATCATCAGTCCGGCTCCCTGAGGGCCGGTTATCGTCATCTGGGTACTGGCATGCACCGGTAAATCCGGAAACTTCTCCTTTATATAGGAAAACACTCCCATATCCTGAACAATCGCCGCATCCAGCCCCTGCCTGTAGTACGGTTCCAGATATTCATAAAGTCCTTCCAGTTCTTTTTCCTTAACCAGTGTATTGACAGTCAGATAGAGTCTGCATCCATGCAGATGCGCATAATCAATAGCCTCAAGCAGCATATCTTCACCGGGATTATCGGCATAGGCCCTGGCGCCAAATAGGCTCCCGCCGATATAAACGGCATCCGCACCGGCTGCCACCGCCGCTTTCATACTTTCAAAAGAACCGGCCGGAGCCAGAATTTCCACCTTGTTTTTCATAATATCCAACTCCATTTTCTAAAAAGACGACAGGCTGATGTATTACGAATCCTGTTAAAGAATTTCGTTTCCATCAGCCTCTTTCATCTGTAAATGTACGCGCTGCTTTCCGGCCTTACTTCCTGGCCTGCGCCTCTTTTTCCGCTTCTTTACCGCGGGAATGTTCCAGAGTTTCCAGCGCTTTATACTTTTCCAGCTCCGCTCTCATCGCTTCCAGCTTCATCTGGGTGCTTACCAGTTCATGTTTCAGGCGGTATGTCTCCTTCTCCAGTTCTTCCTTCTGAACCGCCAGAAGTCCGGCATGCTCTCTCTCCTTGAAATAATCATCGGCAATATTCAAGTATGTCATAACATTCTGATAATCCTCCGGCTGCTTTCTGAAGCCGTCCTGTCTATGCAGTCCGGCAATCTTGTCATTCAGATAGCTGGCTACCTGCTGAAGGTACGTCTCTTCCTCCAGGCCGCCAAGCGTATATATTTTTCCGGCAATTAAAACGTCTGTATAATTCTTGGAACCCATCTTTTCTCCATCTTCTCTTTCATTCGTAATATTCATTTACTTTTTAGTTACAGTTCAGCCTTCGGCTAAACCGTAACAAATGATGCACAGAAACGACAAAAAAACGCCGTTTCGCGCCGCACAACTCGGGATTTTCGCAAAAACCAGCGAAAACACCTCGCGGAATACATCATGGCTGAACTGTTACACTTTTTATCCCAGGCCCAGATGATGATACGCGGCTTCCGTAGCCACCCTTCCCCTCGGTGTCCGGTTGATAAAACCGTTCATCAGAAGATACGGCTCATAGACATCCTCCAGCGTTCCGGAATCCTCTCCCAGCGCCGCGGCCAATGTATCGAGGCCTACAGGGCCTCCCGAAAATTTCTCAATCATAATCGTCAGAATAGCCCGATCGTTATTGTCCAGTCCCAGCTTATCCACATCGAGTATATCCAGGGCAAAATCGGCAACCTCTTTTGTAATCACACCTTCGTACTTAACCTGGGCAAAATCCCGCACCCGTTTCAACAGACGGTTGGCAAGTCTCGGCGTCCCTCTGGAGCGCCTTGCAATCTCATATGCGCCCCTCTCATCTATCTCCACCTTCATGACTCCGGCAGAGAGGAGAATAATCGTCTTTAATTCCTCCGGCATATAGAAATCCATCTTCTGAATGATACCGAATCTGTCCCGGAGGGGAGCCGTCAGAAGGCCCGCCCGCGTCGTTGCTCCCACCAGGGTGAACTTCGGAAGCTCAAGCCGGATGGAACGCGCCGTGGAATCCTTTCCCAGCATGATGTCAATCGCGTAATCTTCCATCGCCGGATAAAGCACCTCTTCCACCTGGCGGTTCAGCCGGTGGATTTCGTCCACAAACAGCACATCACCTTCCTGAAGCCCGTTCAGAATCGCCGCAATCTCCCCCGGTTTTTCAATCGCCGGTCCTGAAGTCACCTTCATCTTTACGCCCATCTCATTCGCAATAATGCCGCAGAGTGTCGTCTTTCCAAGACCCGGAGGGCCGTAAAACAAGACATGGTCAAGAGCCTCTCCCCTCGATTTGGCTGCGTCAATAAAAACCTTCAGCGTAGACTTTATCTTCTCCTGGCCTATGTATTCATCTAAATACTGGGGCCGCAGGCTGCTTTCTATGCGCTTGTCCTCTTCTGTAATCTCAGTTGTTATAATTCTCCTGCTCATATTGCACTTCCTGCTCTCCCAATCTTATAAAAATGCCAGATACTTCAGTGATGCCCTGAGCACTGCCTCCGCATCCATATCCTCTGTTATCTGCACATTCTTCACCGCCTTCGATGCCTCCAGGTTTGAATACCCCAGAGCCACCAGTGCCGTGGCTGCTTCCCTGCCCGCCTCCTGCATGAGGGGCACGGAAGTTCTTTCTTCCGTATCTGCGACGGAAGCAAGCATTTCTTCCGCACTGACTTTTTCTTTCAAATCCAGGATAATTCTCTGGGCCGTCTTGGCGCCGACTCCCGGGGCCTTTGAAATTGCCTTCGCATCGCCCGTCAGAATTGCCAAACGCAGATCATCCGGACTCAGAGCCGACAGGATTCCTAACGCTCCCTTAGGCCCGATTCCGTTCACTCCTATCAGTCGCCTGAACATGTCCAAATCCTGGCGGTTCAAAAAACCATAAAGGCTGAGATCATCCTCCCGGACCTGAAGGTATGTATATATCTTCACTTCTTCTCCCAGAGGCGGCAGCACCTCCAGAACGGACAGCGGTACGTAGATTCCCAGTCCTACCGGACCTGCTTCCACTACAATCCTGTCTCCCGACTTTTCCGCCAAAGCACCTTTAACATATGAAATCACGGTTTTCTCCTTATGCATACTTCACTTACGCCCCTGCTGCAGAGGCCGTCCGGCATCTCTGCGCCGGTTTGCTGCCGGTTCCGAGATGTTTTTACCAGAACCTGCTATCCACAATATCATACCATACCAGTTTAAGCAATGCAAGGTGTGTCGAACAAATATTCTGGTTTAAATGGAGATTTAACTGAGGTTGGGAGGACGCGTCCGGAACGGACCATGTCCGGTGTGGTGAGGGGGATGGCTGAGTCTTCCGTCCCCGTGGGAAGTTGGTTGTGGAGGGGGAATCCGGCCGGAATGAATTGCTGCGGGTACCGTTTGCACTCTTTGGAGTGCGCAGCAGTGCTAAGCTCGTGAGGGACCTCGCCAAGCACCGGCGGACTCCCATGTCCCCCTCCGCAATTGATTCCGCCTACTTCCCGGGGCAGATTTTTGCCAGGGACGGAAGACTCAGGCGGAAGTTTTCGCGGCACCGGACATGGTCCGTTCCGGACGCTGATTGTCTCTAACCTTAAATGGGGAGGACCCTGTCGAGACCACTACGTGTTTCTGCAGGCAGATACCAAATCTAGCGCCTTTTATAAAGGCGCAATGAAGGCATATCGTATTTCCCGTACACGGTAGCACTGAGTGGCCGCGACAAGGTCCGCCCCCGCACTTAACGCGTGAGACAATCAGCGGCCGCAGGCCGGCGGACGGGGCCGATACACTTGGCGGAGTCTTTCGTCCCGGCGAAAACCTGGCCTTGGGGCGGAGGGGAAGATAAAGTCTGCGGATGCCGTTGAAATCCATCGCTGATTAGCGAGTCCCTTACGAGCTTAGCAGCGCGATGCATTCACAGAGCGGGAGCGTGCTCCGCAGACTTTATCTTCGCCCGTAGTCCCAACTCACAACAATCTTCCCCGGGACGAAAGACTCATATACACACCCCACCACCCCGTCCGCTGGCCGTACCGGCGGCGTCCTCACCTGCTTAACTAAATCTTTACTTCCTAAGCGTTTCCGAATATAATACTAACCATAGATCCCACACGTCACCTGCCATTTTACCAAAGGGAGTTTATCAGAATGATTACAATCGAAAAAAAAGTAGATTTGCCGGTTACATATCCGCTTGAAACCATCGGGAAATTGAATGAACTGTTGTTTTTTGATATCGAGACCACCGGTTTTTCCGGCGATTATTCCACGCTGTACCTAATCGGATGCACCTACTACCGGGATGGGAGCTGGCATCTGATTCAGTGGTTTGCCGATACCCTGAATGCGGAGGAGGAGCTTCTCCACGCATTTTTTGCCTTCATGGAACACTACCGCTATCTGATCCATTTTAACGGTGACGGCTTTGATATTCCATACCTGTTAAAACGCTGCCGGGCCTATGATTTGGATTACGGGTTTCTCAATATAAAAAGCGTTGATATCTACAAAATTATCAAGCCGTACAAGAAACTGCTAGGACTCGAAAACCTGAAACAGAAAAGTATCGAGTGTTTTGGGCGTATGCCGTGAGGATAAGTATAACGGCGGCCAGTTGATCGAGGTTTATAAAGACTATCTGGCAACCCGCGACGAATTTCTGTACAATCTGCTGATACTGCATAATGAAGATGATCTGAAAGGAATGCCGTCTATCCTGCCCGTACTCTATTACCATGATTTCCTAAGGGGAGGATTTGCTTACACCGGCCACCAGCTCTGTAATATCAGCGATGCGTTCGGTTCTGTGGAACAAGAATTGAAGCTCTGTTATAAGAGTCCGGTTCCCCTTCCTGTGCCTGTTCAATGGGAGCTGCCTCCGTTTGCACTGGAACTGTCCGACCGGCTTCTGACCGTTTCCGTCCCGCTTTATCAGGGAGAATTGAAACATTTTTATCCTGATTACCAGAACTATGTATATCTGGTTTACGAAGATAATGCAATACATAAAAGTGTCGGTCAGTATGTAGAAAAGGATGCAAAGAAAAAGCCACTGCAAAGACTTGTTATACGAGAGTTTCCGGAATCTTCCTTCCTCAGCCCTGTGAAATCTGGGACGGCTGTGTGAAATCCGACTATAAGGCCAAAACCTCCTATGTCATGTTCCGGCCGGAATTATTGGAAGAAGAGGGGGCTGCCGCCCGGTATCTGGACGGGGTGCTGAAACATATTTTGAATTAATCCGGTGAAATAAAATACAAACGGGACCTGCATAACTAAACAGAGACAGGGCCGGAATCAGTTTTTTGAATTCCGGCCCTGTCTTATTGACGGCGGTGACCTGTGCGCGGAGCGAACAGGTTATCGTTGACGGCGCGACCTGTGCCTTAGCAGCTTCCTGATGTAGGCAAACGTCTTTTCCTCTCCCTCATCCTTCAGCATTAACAGCAGCTTTTCAAGCTGCGCTCTCGTTTTTTTATGCATCACCGCATAATCCTGGCCTCTGGCATAATATTCCCAGGGGCAGGCATCCGTATATGCATCACCTTTATAAACTTTCGAGGCGGCAATCCGGTCCATTACCATTTCCACCAGGTATTTGAGAGGCATTTCGTTACCAATCAGACCTGCCGATTTGTCGGGGGCAAAGTCGATCCAGTATTCAAAATGGTGCTTATTCCGGCCTTTATGATGGAGCCAGGCAACAGAATAGCCCTTTTCTTCCTTCTCCGCAGCGTTGGGACTCCGATCTCCCTGATAGTACTTTACCCCAATCCTGAATTCCTCCCAGGAATATTTCGACAAGTCATGGAGAAGTCCCTGTTTATATAGTCCCACTTTAAAACAATTTTCCATTACCATCTGTTTATGTTTTGTTATGGTCCTGAAATGGCGGACCGCATTCCAAAGCTTCATTCTGCTCTCCTTACAAACCCGGCAACGCATTGCTCCCGTCCGGATCCTACTGATACTTATTTTACATCAGTCATTTGCTTTTATCAACCATGTTTCTTCTGTCCGTTTCTGCCGCTTTAGCGCCATTTTTCTCCTGAATCGGCCCTTTTTCTTCCCGCTTTTCTTATACGTCCGCCAGTTAAATATAAAATGATTGCATTAACTGTTACTGTTCACACGGCTGTGTTCCGCGAGGTGTTTTCGTGCGTATTCTGCACGAAAATCCCGAGTTACACGGCGCTGAAACTGCGTTTTGCTGTTTCTGTGCATCGCGAGACGTGTAACTGTTCGCACCACGCTGCTTTTTGGCGGGGTGTGAACAGTTACAATTTTCCCTGTAATTCCCATAATTTCCCGCAAAAATGTTTGACAGTATTCTAAAACTGTGCTATTCTGAGAACAAGATGTAGATAGTTACAGTAAAACATTTTTTTATTTTTTTGGAGGTATCATTTAATGAATAAAGGTACAGTAAAGTGGTTTAACAACCAGAAGGGCTACGGATTCATTTCTGACGAGCAGGGAAACGATGTTTTTGTACACTACTCAGGCCTGAACATGGATGGTTTCAAGTCTCTTGAGGAAGGCGCTCAGGTAGAATTTGAAGTTGTTAACGGTGCAAAAGGCCCACAGGCAACAAATGTAGTAAAGCTTTAATCATCAACTTTCCAGTGTACCTCTTTCCATAATATGTTAAATATATATTTTGTGAATAAGTTATCATTGAAATAAGTAAAGTGATTACAATTAAGAGTCATCCATTCGGATGGCTCTTTTTGTTGGAGACGGTGACCTGTGCGCGGACTTCGCCGGATATTATTGTCACGCTGTTATATTTCAAATGTTTTTGCCCGTGTAACAGTTCAGACAGCATGAACTGTTACACGGGCGTTTCTCATCTTACGGCCTTTTCTAACAATCCCTTCAGTTCGTCTACCGTAAACGCATAATTCTTATTACAGAAATGGCAGTTCACCTCTATTGTCTTCCCATCGTCAATCATATCCTGTATTTCCTTCTTCCCGATGCTGATGAGCGCCTTCTCCACCCTCTCCTTGCCGCAGTTGCAGTAAAACCGGGCCGGCATTTCCTCCAGGATTTCCAGGCCGAATTCACCGATGATGGAGTCCAGAATCATTTCAGGGGTCATTGCGGAATCCAGGAGGGAGGTTACCGGCTCCATCTCCCCCAGCTTTTTCTCCAGCTTGTCTATGATTTCATCCGACGCCCCCGGGAGAAGCTGGATAATGAAGCCTCCCGCCTGACGCACCGTATTGTCTTTATTCATTAGGACGCCAAGGGCAACTGAGGAAGGAGTCTGCTCCGAGGTTGCATAGTAATAGGTAAGGTCCTCAGCGATTTCACCTGAAACAAGAATCGTCTGTCCCACATAAGGCTCTTTCATCCCGATATCCTTAATCACGCTTAAAACTCCGACTCCCAATGCGCCTCCCACATCCAGCTTTCCTTTGGCGTTCGGCGGTAGCATGACGGACGGATTAAACGCATAGCCTTTTACGTTTCCCGCGCTGTCGGCTGTGACGGTAAGCCCTTCAATCGGACCGTCCCCTTCTATCCTCAGAGTCAGAAGATCCTTCTCGCCCTTCATCATCACTCCCATCATGGCCCCTGCCGTCAGAAGCCGTCCCAACGCGGCCGTCGCTACCGGGCTTGTATTATGGGCGCTTCTTGCCTGTTCCACGAGCCCCTTGTCGTCGCAGCAAATGCGCGGATCTGTCCGTCGGCCGCAGTGGCTCTGATTATATAATCTCTGTCTTTAATCATGTTCTGCTTTTTCCTTTCTGTCTATCTGTAGGTTATTCGATTCCTTTATTTACCATGCTCTCTTACAATGATATAAATACGTTCACTCGTCTCACCGGGAGCTTCTCTCGTAAACGCGTCGTAGGCGGCGACAAATTCCATACCTGCCTCTTTGGCCGCGGCCGCCGCTTCATCCAGTGTATAAGCCCTTTGGAAATGGGTTTCACGGTACTTTCTGTATAAGTCCCCGTCTTCTTTTATAAACAGGGTCAGATCGTACTCATTAATGCGCTCTGTCTCATCGTAATCGTTATCCCAGATAAAACTGCTCTCCTCCCTGTCCTCCGCTATCGTGGACTGGGCCAGGATTTCCCTGTATTTGTACTCCGTATTCAGATCAAATATAAAAATGCCGCCGGGATCCAGATAGTTATTTACAAGGGAGAAAACCTGTACCAGTTCCCCGTAATCCAGTATATAGTTCATCGAATCACAGATACTCACGACTGCCCGGACAGTCCCGTACAGCTCAAACTCCCGCATATCCTGCAGAAGATACAGAATCGGAAGTCCCGACTCTTCCCTCTTCTCCATTGCGATCTGAAGCATATCCTCTGAAAAATCCACTCCGATCATATCGTAACCCTCCTGTGCCAGAAGTTCTGTAAGACTTCCGGTGCCGCAGCCGAGATCCAGGAGAATGCCGTCCTCCACCCCATATTCTTTAAGGAGCGATGTGAGATAGGCACACCACTCGCCATAGGGAATATTATCCATAAACATATCGTAAACTGATGCGAAGCTGGTATATGCATCCATATTAATCATCACCTTTTCATACCATAATTTAAACCGTAACATTCAATATATCAATTTTTTTCTACAAAAGCAACCTGTTCTTGATTATTTCACCTGCTTTGCGTTATACTTATGTAACACCGTTCCAATTTTCCCTTTGAAAGTGATTAAACAGATGAAAAACAGTTTTATTGTTAAAAATATACGGAAGGCGCTGCTCCGGCAGTTGGTTTTTCCAATCCTTCTCTTTATTGCAGCAATGGCCGCGCTGATAAAGATTCCTAGAACAAATTTTCTTTTTCCGCGGCCTCTAAATTCCAAAGCCATTATGAAAATTTTTATAACCGCGATCTCCCCTACGTCAGCGTCACGGCATCGGATTTACATTATACAGGATGTAATTACGTTGTCAACGGACGGACCGAGGGCTATTACTATTATACCCTCGACGGCGGATTTTGTCAGTTCTATCTTCTGGATGGCAGTGATCTCTCAGATTCCCGGGATGGAACCGTTTCTTCCCTTACCCTGAAAGGCCGGCTGATAGAGATGAAGGAGAGCGAATATACCTCCCTTCTCATCGAGATGGCGGACGAGCTTAACTGGACCGTATCCTCACTGAAAGAAATAACAGCACCCTATGCCGTCTCCACACTGCCTTATCCTGTATACCTGACCGTCTTATTCCACCTGCTGGCCTACGGCTGCATTTTCCTGTCACTGTCGGATATCATCTGCTCGCTGTATTATATCTGGGAGCCTCACCGTTCTCCGACGTTCCGTTATCTGGGCACCTTTGGGGAGGTACGCACCCTGCTTCCCAAAGTGGAAATTGAGATGAAACACGTCAGTATTGCGAAAGCGGGAAATATCTATCTCACTCCCAGCTACATCGTGAATGTGGACACTGTCAGAAGCCTGATTCTGCCTCTTGAATCAGTCGTCTGGGTTTATTATCACAGCAGGATGCTCCCGCCCGGTTTTGCCCGCTTCCACTTCCGGATCAGCTATACGCTCCATATCGTGGCCGACGACGGCAGGACTTACGATTTTACCGGCAAAAATAAAGAAGATCTGGATTATATCATTTCTTCGCTGGAAAAGCGGGATACCGGTATACTGCTCGGATACTCGGACGTGAACCGGCGGCTCGCCAAGGAAATATTAAAAAAGAACAATCGCTGAGATCATGAGACTTCAGCGATTGTTTTGTATAATGAAATATGCGACTATCTGATAACGCCAGCGGTAATGATTCCCTCGCCAGCTTTGCGGTGACCTGCGCAGAGTCTGCTGAATATGATTTAATCCTCCTGGCTCCCCGCCAGAAGAAACAGCTCATTGACCGCCACAGCCAAAGGACCGATATATTCAATTCTGTCGCTAAGCTCTGACTTCACAATATATCCGCCGTGATAAGATGCATCATAATGACTGCAAAAATGCAGGAAACGCTCTTCCACCCGCGAATGGCTGAACATCTCGCCATAGATAATGACCTTGTCGGGAGCCAGCAGGGTTATGGTATTCACCGCCACCCTTGCCAACTGTTCAATGATATCGTCCAGCACCCTGCCGAGTCCTTCATCCTCCGTCTCAATCCATTCCGATATGTTCCTGGCCTCAATCCTGTTTGGATCGCCTTCCATCAGCCGGCAGAGCTGCGGCATCGTCTCCTCCGTACATGCGGCCCGGACCTGTTCGGCAATCGCGTGGGTCGCCACCTTTGTCTCCAGACATCCTTTACGGCCGCAGCGGCATTGTTTCCCGTCTTTTTCCACGATGTAATGGCCTATCTCCGCCGTTTTGGAATTCTGACTGTCATAGAGCCTCCCCTGAATGATGATGGCCGAACCGACTCCGGGCCCCCATTTGATGAACAGCAGATTTTCCCATTCCTTGCCGTTTCCATAGATTAATTCGCCTTCCGCAAAGGCTTTTACATTATTCTCCACAATGACGGGCAAATCCATCTGCTTTCCAATCAACTCGCCTACCGCAACCGCTTTGTTCCAAATCCGGTACGCATGCTGGCTGATACCTGTCCTGCGGCTTACCGGCCCCGGAACTGATACGCCGATTCCCAGAACCATATCCTTTGTAATGCCTTGCTCCCACATCAGAGCCTTTCCCTCATCCGCCACCGTCTTCAAAAATTTCTCCGGATCCTGCCCCCCATCGGTCGGCATCCATTTTGCTCCCAGACACAAGCCCTTCAGGTTACTGATTGCAATACAGGTTTTTGCCGCTTCGATACTGACGGACAGCACATAGCGGTACTGATAGTTAATATCAATCAGAACTTTCCTTCTGCCGGCCCTCCGCCCTCTTCCACTTCGCCTTTTTCACAGAGAATCCCGGCCGAAATAAGCTCCGTGCAGATCAATGTCACGGTTGCCGGAGTCAGCCCCAGTTCAATGGCGATATCCTTCCTGGACATAGCGCCGCAATCATTGAGGAGCTTTAGTATGGAGCTTCGGTTGCTCATTTCACATTTCCTAAATTGATTCCTGTATATCCCAAAGTCTCATCCTGTCCTTCTTCAATAATAAAACATCAGCGTTCATGCCTTCGATGCGCAGACCTGTCTGTACTGTCACAAAAACTGTTACCGTTAACAGTAACCAAAACTCTCTTTTATCAGTATAGGTGCAATTGTTTTTTTTCGCAAGTACCGTTTTCCTCTGTTTAGCCGGTTTCCGGCATAACCGTGTGAACAATAACCGTAACCGGACTGGAGTCTGTCTTAAAATTGCTTTCTGTCAGCTGTGCGTCACACTTTGTGGGAGATTTGGCCCGAATGAGGGAGGCGTAGTGGGCTACGCTGACTGAATTCGGGCCAAATCTCCCGCGAAGTGGGGCGTGCAGCTGGCAGGAATGAATTTTAAGACAGGCTCTAATACCGGCAGATTTCTGCGCCCGTCATATTTGCCAGCTTTTCAAGCTCCGGTGCCACATCGCCGTAAATCACAACAAAATGAGGCTCCCAGCCCGCCTTCACGCTGCTGTGGACAACTTCCTTTGCGTCCATCTCTGTCTTTACGACAATTGAAGTACCGTTAAACTGCTTTGGTTTGTCAAGCGCTTCTCCCCTTGCAATAAAGAAGCGGAACGTTCCGTCCGGTTTTCTTCCCACACGGAATACGGTCACATGTTCACAGGCTGCACAGCCAAAGTCCATGGTCGGGCCAATTTTGCGGTTTGGATGCACGCCTACCTGCGCTCCCGTATCCTTCCGGGCCAGGGAGCATGCCGCCATGCCGCAGTGCCAGTATGTAATGGTGCCCTCCCTCTCATCCATCGAGACGGGATCTCCGAAAAATACGGCCTTTCCCGTCAGGCTGCTGCCGATATACATGGACAGAGCGCCGTAGACGTCTGATTCACAGCTCGACGGAATGCCTGATGCATTGAGTAAAGACAGTACGGAGCAGACCGGTGTGCCGAAAGAGGTAAAGAAGTCGGGCCAGCACCGGGAAGAAAGCGCGCCGATACCGTTCTCCCTCACATAATCCCTGTATGCTTTATACAGACGGGCAAAGTCCTTCACATTCTTATCAGGTGTATTCTCTATTCCGGCCATCCATTTCTTCGCCTCTTCCAAATCAGCTTCGCACTCTTCGTCGGTAAAGCCTTTGGCCTTTTCGATTAATTCCCTTGCCTCGACAGCCTCCAGAGTCACGCCGAAATTTTTAAGCATCGGCGTCCAGGGCGCGTCCGAAGCCAAAGCCCTGCGGGGTGTGGCCAATCGCCGCCATCTTCAGTGTCTTCAGCCGGGCCTTTACCCTGGCGGCACGGACAGCGGCGCCAATCCCGGCCGCCGCTTCTTCCTCCTGCGGGGAACCAAAAACATATTCAAATTCACCGTCCCGGAACGTCCGGATGGCATTCGCCGCAGAATAAGCGCCGGTGAGGGAATTCAGGCGCAGCCTGCCCCGTCTATGACAGGCTCCTTAAGGTCCAGAGAACCACCGGACAGGTAAACCGCTTCAGCACTTCGCAGGCATAAGCCGCATTGGCAAATGTAATATTTTGAGTACAATCAAATCCGGATGGATTCCATCCAGAAACTCATTCAGATCATCGAGAGTCAGAAGCATCTTATCCGGATACACTCCGTCCTCTGTCAGGGATTTTAATAATTGTATCGACTTTTCAAATTCATTCTGGGCGCTTTCCAGATGGAAAGTGCCTACACCGATGGGAATATATGCTACTTGAAAGCTCATAATTTTGTCTCCTTTATTCGTGAAACGGCCTTTGTATCCGTTTCAGGCTTCATTTTCCGCAATCTGGCCAGAGGGCCGTCCGTAATGCTCAGGCTTCAGCCCGGCTCTCCTCCTGGCCTTTCTTCATTGCTTCCATCTGTTCCTGGTTAAGCGCCTCCACCTTCTTATTAATCCGGATCATAGAGATAACAAGAACTACCGTCAGAATCAGGATGCAGCAGGATATCGGACGCTTGAAGAAGATCAGATAATCCTTATCGTAACTCATCATGCTTGTTACAAAGTTCATCTCCATAATATCGGCCAGAATCATTCCCAGCATCAGCGGTGTGGAGGATATATCGAGCAGGGTCAGCAGATAGCTGAATACCAGAATCGCCGCCGTCAGAACCAGTTCTTTCGTATTGCCCGTAGCCGCGAACGCACCGGCAAAGCAGAAGATGATAATAATCGGCGCCAGATAGGTATACCTGACCTGGATAATCTTCGCAACGGCCCGTGTAAGGGCCAGGCCGATCGGGTACAGGAATATATTGGCGATAAGACAGCCCAGGATTATAGAATACGCAATCACGCCCTGTTTTGTAAACATGTGGACCGGGCTGGATACCATGCAGGATAAATGCTCCCAGAAGCAGAGCCGTAACGCCGTCCCCCGGAATACCCAGGGTTAAAAGAGGAATCATGGCCGAACCTACCACTGCGTTGTTGCTGGCCTCTGCCGCCGCAATTCCCTCCAGGCTGCCTTTTCCAAAGTCCTGCGGACGCTTGGAAGCTCTCCGGCATTCATTGTAGCACATGAACTGGGCAACTCCGCCGCCTACGCCAGGCATGGCTCCCAATATGGATGCAATGGCAGAGGAACGGGTGCAGGCCGGAATAATCGATTTGGCTTCCCTGAGCGTCAGCCCCTCTGTGTCAATTTTCGTAACATCGTCCAGCTTTCCTGCCGCCAGCACGAAATCCCGGAGCTTCTGGACCACCTGGGTTAACGCGATCAGGGCAATCATGGCAGGCAGCATATCAATTCCGTAGCGCAGAGAATCAATGCCAAACGTAAAACGCATGACACCGGTAACTGCATCCGCCCCGATGGCTGCCATCAGGATGCCGAGAAGGCCTGACATAATTCCCTTCGGGAGGCTGTCGCCGCTTACTCCCGCTATCAGGGAGATTCCCAGAATCGCCATGGAAAAGTATTCTACCGAAGCAAATTTGGAAACAAGTTTTGTAATAAAGGAAGCACAGACCAGAAGAAGCAGGGCGGAAAAAAGACCGCCGAAGGTCGATGCAAACAGGGAAGTATCCAGGGCTTTTTTCACCTTCCCTTTTCGCCAGCGGGTATCCGTCAAAGGTGGTGGCAATAGCCGAGTTCGTACCAGGCGTGTTCAGTGTGATGGCGCTGATAGAGCCGCCGTACATACCTCCGACATAGACAGCCAGAAGAGAGATTATGGCTGTGTCGGGCGATGAAAACGAATACGTCAGCGGCAGAAGCAGGATGATACCCAGAGTGACGGAAAGGCCGGGGATGCATCCCACAATCATCCCCAATATCAGTCCGCCGAAGATAATAGCCAGATTTCCCAGAGTAAACACATTTTGCAGAGCAAGCACAATCTGTTGTAAATCTCCCATAAACTCAGCCCCCCAGTCCCGGAATACCCGGCAGCGATACGTGGAACACGTACTTGAACAGGAAAAAGATCCCCACTCCCGCGGCCACTGTAAACAGATAGATAAAAGGTTTGCGCTCCCGCAGTAAAACAGAATAATCGGGAAAATAATAACTACAGCCGGAATAAATCCGATATTGATAGTCAGCGCTACATAGGCACAGAGAAGCAGGATAAAAACGATACACGGCTTCTCCTTCTTCCAGTCAAATTCAAAAATTTTCTCTTTTAAATACAAGGCTCTGGATTATCAGCGCCGCGGAACAAACCAGCGTACCCGCCAGGCAGGTACCAGGAATGATTCTCGGACTGGGCGCGCCGGAGTCGAACATGGGAAGGCGGACCTGCCCGGGCATTGCAATCAGCATGGCAATACTGAAAAGGCCCATTATGATTCCGGACCAGAGATTGGTTTTAATCTTAAACTTCATTCCCAAACACTTCCTTTCTCTGAAATTATCTGCCATTTACCGGCCATCGCGGTTCCCCCGCACGCTCCGCGGAGGCTTTCGCCCGCGGGATTCTTTCTCACTGCCTGTTTACCGGAATTACTGCTGTCCGCTCAAAGTCTCAAATGCGGTGAGCGCCTTTTCGCAGGCTTCTTCCAGGAAAGCATTGGCATCTTCGCCGTAAACCTCATACCGATTCAGCATGATTTCGCCAATCCAGTCGCTGTATTCCGGATCTGCCCAGACATCCTTGGAAATTTGAATAATTTCATCAATCCATGCCTGATCCGCGCCGGTCCGTACTGCGATGAATCCGCCGGCCGGAAGAATCGAGCCACTGTAGTCTTTGCCGGCATCCAGAGCCGGATCCTTTGCCTCGCCTGCTACGGATGGAACCGTAATCGGACCGTCCGGACCTGTAAAACCTTCAAATGCCTTGTCGGAGAATGCCAGTACCGGTATCATCGTGCCTGCTTCCACATCTTCCTGGCCCGCCTGAGTCGTACCTACAAATACATCAACCTCTCCGTCCGTCAGGCCTTTTTTCTGGGCTGCCCCGCCGTCGTAAGGAACTACCATGGTCTTGCCGCCCTCCTGGGCAATCAGGGAACCGAGCGCCAGATGCGGGTCGGACAGCGGATTTCCTCCCGACATTTTAAGACCGACTGTTTTGGCTTTCTCAAGGAGATCCGCCAGCTTTGCATCTGGTTTTGCATACATTATCCAGGTTCTGTCATCCACATCCGCCACCGGATAAATATCTTTTCTGTCAAAATCCACAACCTCCGTCTGGTATTTCACGCCGAGATCATGCCTGTAAGCCACTCCAAAGCCGTATACCAGAAGATCTTTTGTGGAAGGAGCCTGATCTGTATACCAGTTGGCTGCGGAGAATCCGTCTCCGCCGGTCATATTTTCAACGATAAAATTATATTCCGGATGGACCTTTCCCGCCACAAGCGCATACTTTCTTGCAATTGCGTCTGCCGTTCCGCCTACGCCGTAAGGACAGATAATCTTAACCGTCTGTCCGCTGCCGCCTGACGGCTGCTGCCCCTCTTCTGCCGGAGCCTTTGCCTCACCGGATGCCGCAGCCGGCTCTGCCTTCTGTGTCTGTCCGCCGCCGCAGCCTGCCAGGGATGCCGCGATTGCCGCTGCCATCACTAATGCCATAATTCTTTTCTTCATAAAATAAACCCTCCTGATAAATTTAATCTTGTTGACTGAACTGTAACGAACTGTCACTGTTATATACAGCTATAATTACAGCCCGATATTTTCTCTGAGCCATAAATTCTTACTTAACTAACAGAGAGATTCCCGATATAAACAATAATACGTATGTTATAATCATAAACAGCCTCTGGCTCATCCTGGCGTACAGCTTTCCTCCAATAAACATACCGGCGAGCAGAAACGGAACTGAAATAAGCTGTATTCTGCAAAGCTCCGGGGTCCATAATCCGGCCCGGATGTCATCCGCCAGAATCATGCCGTTTAAAAAAATCCAGACCGTGGATATTGTCGCCCGAAAGCTTACCTTATCCTGTATTTTTTTTGTCAGATAGCTGATCAGAAGCGGGCCGCCCGATACGAAAATCCCGTGTACGATACCTGCCAGAATCAGTATCAGATAGAGGGCCGGCGATTCCTGCCGGGACGGAGTCTGAATCGCTTCTTTCCGGCTGTTTTGCCCCTCTTTCCGAATGGAAAGTCCACCGCGCACTGCCAGGAAAATAACAAATATGCCCAGAAACCGGTATAGCGCCTGTTCTTTCCGATAAACAGCCCTCTGAGCAGAATACCACCGATGATTCCGGCCGCCATGACTGCCACAATTTTTCTCAGTTCCGTCCAGCACACACTCTTGTAATTCCCGGTAAAGACATAAATTCCGGACAGAAGCCCCAAAACGTTCAGAACCGGTTTCGCCACCGGATACCCCACCAGCATCAGGCCGGGCGGCATTGCAAGAATCGTTCCTGCAAAGCCTGTAATCCCCTGAATAATATTGGTCAGAAGTATAACCAAAAGGAACAGTATGTAATTCATCATTGTCATTTACTTCCCGTGTTTTCTGCGGATGTCCGCAAATAAAGGAGCATACTGCGAATCCTTCTTATAGAAGACAGGTGTGTCACCTAATCCGGCCGGCACCGTATGGGAGCCTTTTTCGTATTCCTCACCGGTCCACAGATGTATCCAAGAGCCCTCCGGAAGATATACCTCCCACTGTATCTGTCCTGCCAGATAGACGGGAGCCACCAGCATATCCGGTCCCAGCATGTATTCATACCGGATATCGTAACTCTTCTCATCATTTTCATAATGTAAGAACAGCGGTCGCTGTACGGGAATACCTCTCTCTGCGTTTTCGGCAACGAGTTTTTTCATGTACGGGGCCAGCATCGTATAGACATCAACCATCCGTGCAAGTCTCTCCATACAATCCGTATCGTCATAATACTGGAAATTTTCATCCGGCCGGTTCCCTCATGGGTACGCATCACCGGCGTAAAGGCCGCCATCTCCGCCCACCGCAGGAACAGTTCTTTCGTTCTGGTATTGCCGAACAGAGAAGTATATCCTCCGATATCGCTGTGACTCAGCCCGCAGCCGCTCATCCCTGCGCTTAAGGCAGCACAGATGACTGTCGCCAGCCCGTCATGGATGCTGAAATCCACCGACTGATCTCCCGCCCAGAGTAGCGTGCAGTATTTCTGGCTTCCTGCACCTCCGGCACGCATGAAATACAGTACATCTCCCAGCCTGCCCGTCTCCTTCATCGCGTCATAATTGCATTTCGCCCAGAGAACGGGCCAGCGGTTGTGTTCTTTCATCGGAGATTCCCCGTTATACAGTACCAGGTCATCGGTTGGCAGATATTCGCCGAAGTCGGCCATCCAGCCGTCGATTCCGATATCCAGGCTGTGTTTTTTCACCACCTCGTCCTTGAACCATTCATAGGCGGCAGGATTTGTGAGATCCACAACTCCACAATAAAATTCACCAAAATCCACGAGATAATCACTGCCATCTGCCTTTGTTGCAAATACGCCTTTTTCTTTTCCCCGGCGGTACAGCTCGCCGTCATTGACAAGATAAGGATTAATATAGCCTAAAAATTTAATTCCCTTCTCATGAAGCTTTACTATACGCTTTGGCAGTTCCGGATACATTTCCCGGTGGTACTGCCAGTCCCACTGAAGGCGCTTTCCGAAGGAGGTCACGCGCTTCCCGCACCAGTCCTGGCACCAGAGTCCTGATACCTTGATTCCATGGGAGATTGTCTTCTCCAGCAGGCTGGAAGGAACGCTCGTCACCTCCCTGAACCCCTATGATTAAACCGTTGTAAACCCACTCCGGAAGCTCCGGCTGGCGGCCGAAGAATGCACTTTCCTTTTCTAAAAGTCCGATAAAATCAGGTGCCGCCTCAATTCTGACCGACGCCGGCACTTCCCATACCTGCAATTCATGAAAATCGGGGTTTCGGAAATCAAAATCGGCATAGGCGGTGGAATTTACATGTAAGTAATAATGCTTTGTGGAAACAAAGGTCGGCTGCGGGTAATTCGTATTGTAATAGTCTCCGCCCGCTTTGTTCTCCACATCAGATCTCCATGTCACATAAGTTGTCTTATCCCTCCCCACTCCCGGCTCGGAAGTCCATAGCGGAAAATGCCTCCCCCGCAGATTAAAATAAGACATCTGTTCCCCGCAGCCGTAACATTTTTCGTTGTCGTCTGCGTTTACCCGAAGCCAGAAACGGTTGATATCCGGATTTTTCGGTTCAAAGAAAAGTTCGGCGCAGTCTCCTGAAAGCTTTAAAGTCAGAATAATCTCATCTTCCAGATTGAGAATCAGCCCTTCCTGCGTCTCCCTGGCATCCGTTACAGAAAGCGGGCGCCGCATGGTTACATAATCCTCTATCTTATAATTGCCGCGGTACATATCCACATCTTCTTTTCCCCGGCCGGCGTAAATCATCGGCCGGTCTTTACTGTATTCCAGGATTGTTTCCCCGCCGTATTTCAATATGAATTCATTACCATTACGAATCAGTTTCATAGTAATCTCCTGTCATCACTGCCCTTCGTTTCCCTCTGTCAATAATGCAATTCCTTGTTCTCACCGATTAACCCGGCATGAGCTCCCTGCCGGATCAGAGGTTCCCGCCCGGGATGGGCAATTACCCATTTATTCTTCTGAAGCAGCAGCACTCCCTCTGCCTCCACCGCCTCATCCCTGTGTTCCAGAGGCGTATTCGTCCCTTTGGGAAGAATGACAATATCCCTGAATCCTTCGTCAGTCACACGGCAGGGGGATAAATGCAGCGTGGTCTGGTACATCTCAACCGCCGTTCCCTTTTCCACGAAAAACACCTTAGCGTCCTCCACCCGGTAGCTGTTATCCTTAATTTCCCATAAATGCCCCAGTACCAGCATAAAATCGGTTACGGCAATATTAATTTCGCTCCCTTTGTGGTATTCAAACCCATTATATGTATTGTTTCGTCCGTTGCAGTAGCCAGCCTGTATCTCCATCTCGCCGTAAAAACCGTTTTGTATGGACCGTATCACCGGATCTGCCTCCATTTCCGGCACAGACGCATAATAAATATTTCCGTTCTCCGGAATCTGTGTTTTCTCCTCCATATAGGAAATCAGCCCAGAGAAATCATAACCGGTTACCACGCGCCCGTATGAGGCAAACTCCGGGTCTGTCACAGAGAGAACCGGTATGTCATTCACCTGGTTCAGCCGTTCCAGTATCGTCATGCTTATCCGCCTTTCTATTTTCCTGCTGTTTATATCAGCCTTTTACCACCTTAATCGTTGCGCAGAAATCTTCTTTTCCGTATCCCAGCTCCAGAGCCTTGTCATATACGTTACAGGCATTCTGCTCACCGGGCATATCAAGTCCGCACTCTTTAGCCAGTTCCATGCAAATATGTACATCCTTTGCCATATTTTCCACGGAAAACGCAGTGGTGTAATCTTCTTTTTCAATCGGCGCAGCCTTGCCGTCCAGATAAAAGTTCTGGCCTCCGCCATAGGAAATCGCTTCTGCATATGCGCTTACGCTGATCCCGTTTCTCTGGGCCAGGGTGATTGTCTCATTGACGCCGTTCTGAATCTGGGAAACCAGGGCATTGTGGCAGATTTTCATGACAAGTCCCTTGCCGTTATCACCCATGCGCACAACATTCTCTCCCATGTAAAGTAAAACCCTGCGCATTTTCTCAAAAGTCTGCTCGTCGCCTCCCACATAGATACCCAGCTTTCCGGCAATAGCGGCCGGTTTTGATTTTACAACCGGAGCGTCGATGAAGCCGGCTCCCGTCTTTTTCACCATTTCAGCTATCTCTATGGATGCGCTCGGATCAATGGTACTCATATCTATACAGGTCTTTGTCTCATCCAGCGCATCCAGAATTTCTGAATACACTGCCCGGGAATGCTCCGACTTCGGAACCATGGAGATAATCACGTCCGATTTCTCAGCAAGCTCTACGGAGGTTTCACATGCCACAGCTCCCTTTGTAACCAGAAGCTCCACCTTCTCTTTTACAAAATCAAATACATATACGGTATCATCATGTTTCTTTACAATATTCTCACTCATGGACTCCCCCATGATTCCGAGTCCGACAAATCCTATTTTCATGTTATCTCCTTTCTGCATCCGTTGCGGGACTGCCGTAACATTTCAGACAGCATGAACTGTTACGGATTGTCCAGCTCTTACTACTTTTTTATGCCCCGGGTTTATTCCGTGATTGTGTTATCCCAGGCATTGATAAAGGTTCAAGGCCCTGCGTCGTGTAAGCATGTTTCATCGTATCCTTGTAAACGTCAAGCCCGGTGGTAACAATATCGGCTCCCGCCACAGCACAGTCAACAATCTGTTTCGGTGTGCGGACAGCGGCACAGATAATCTCCGTCTTTTTATAGAAACCGTAGTTTTTATATATCTCTACAATGTTCTTTATGTATTCCCTGCAGTCTTCTCCATTGGCCTCTTTCCATCCGATGAACGGGGATACGAAGAGGGAACCGTTTTTCGCCGGAAGTATGGCCTGTGCCGGTGAGAAAACAAGCGTCACGTTCGTACGGATTCCCATCTTCTCCAGTCTTCTGGCTGCCGTGATTCCTGATTCAACGGCCGGAATCTTGATAACAAAGTTGGGGCTGATCGCAGATACCTCCTTTGCCATCTCCATCATCTGCATCATCCAGATGTGGGTTGATTTCAACTGAGACAGGGAATTTATCGATTCCTTCCAGACCCACTGATTTAATCCACTCTGCAATGTCGGTTATCGCCTTCATAAACGGTTTTCCGCTGAGCATTATATGTCTTGGGTTCGTGGTCACTCCATCAATTCCAAATGTGTTATAAGCATACTGAATTTCATCAAGTTTCGCGCTGTCTAAAAAATACTTCATTTTTAATCCTCTCTTTCATCTGGCCACATTGATTAATTTAATTAATTATTTAATATATCGAGGAGGGATTCCGGATTATTTTAATAAGTTTTATCCTATATCCCTCTGTTATGAAAATATAATATGTCTATTTTGCACAATTGTCAACATGTTTATTTCATGTTTTTTGTTTTTAGTTACTTTGGTTAATTTATTTAATTAATTTTATGCAATCTTACGATTTCATCTTTCTTCCAAATTTATTATAATGTTTTGATATGAGAGTCTCCGGTTCTTCAAAAATCCGGTTTCCGCCCGGAACAGGGCAGAAGATGATATATCGGTGAGCAAAGCGCATTGGACAGGTCACCGCCTTCAATAAAACAGGGAGCCGTAAACACCTTGCGGTATCTTCAGCTCCCTGTCATATTATTCGGTTTCGTCCGGCTCTTTCAATGCATCAGCCGGTTTATGTGAAATCTGATTATTTATTGCGTCCGCAGCACTTCTTATACTTCTTGCCGCTCCCACATGGACATGGATCGTTTGGATAAATCTTCTGCTCATTGCGGACCGTTCCGGAAGCTTTCTGTGCTTTGTAAAGCTCTTTTCTCTTCTCCTGCGTCAGAATTGAATCCCACTGAGGAAGTTCAAAAAGCCATTCTGCCTTAGCCTCAACCATATTATAATATAATTTCTCCGGATCGATTTCAATCTTGACAGTCGTATCCTCATCCATCGTCTCAATCGGGTTCTCGTATCCCTTGAGGCTCTCGTTGATGCCATCCAGGAATCCTGTCATGATTAATACTTCTGTTTCATATTTCTCGGCCAGTTCTTTTACCGTACCTTCTATCACTTCTGCAGGATTGGAAAGAATTTTTTCATAGATCCCCTTCTCAATAGCAAAATATCCGGACCAGAGTTCTTCCTTCTGTTTATCATTCATCCCATCGCCATATGCAAGATTACGCCAGTTTTCTAACAATGTCATATGTAACAACCTTCCTTTTCCGTAATTATTAACGCGATTGCGTCAGTCCGACTCTAGTATATAACATGTTGGCGGTTTTTGCAAAATATTTTTTCTTACATTTCCTGCCATTCAGGCAGAAATGCCCGCTGTAAAACGATAATCTGCACGCTCCGCACACAGGTCACCGCCTTCAATAAAAAATCCGGCCCGCCTACACTGCTGTAAACGAGCCGGATTAAAAAGGGGAGGATAAGTATTCAAAAATTTCTCTTTTGTGATACTTACAGTATAACCTCCCTGAATTGAATTATACACGGAAGCAAAAATATTTTTATTTATTTTTCGCCGGCGTTATCCGGACCACCACTAATTCGGGCCGGTTATTGATTCGGATTGGGATAATGCTGTTTCCCAGGCCTCTGCTGACGATCATCTCCGTTTCACCCTCAGCAAATATTCCGGATGTATATTTCGGAAATAATCCCTGTCCGGGCGCCACCACTCCTCCGATAAAGGGAAGCCGAAACTGCCCTCCGTGGGCATGTCCTGCCAGAACCAGATCAATTCCATTGTCCACATAGACCTGAAACAGTTCCGGCCGGTGGGACAGGAGAAGTTTATATATGCCTCCGTCACAGGATATGTCCCCGATAGCTTCGTTCATTACCGATTGGGCGTCCCCGTATTCCGTCCTTGCGAAAAATGCCGGATCCTTCGCTCCCATCAGGCAGATTTGCTGTCCTCCCAGAGAAAACGTTTCAGATATTCCATCCAGGATATGAACTCCCGCGTTCTCCATCTCACGTTTCAACCTGATATAGCTTTCCGCTGCCCACGCTTCGTGGTTGCCTGTGACAAAATAAACAGGAGCGATTGTTACGGCCTGCGATATTAATTCCATCGCCTTCCCGATATCCGTATGATTTGAATCAATTAAATCCCCGGTTACGGCGATGATATCCGGTTTGGCTTCTTTTATTTTCCGAATCAGCTTTTCCTGCTTATCCCCAAACTCAGCGTTATGTAAATCGGAAATTTGAATTATCGTGATATCCGGCGCATCAGGCTTAAGTTTACTGCTCTCTATTACATAGACCGTTGTCCGGACTGCTTTGTTTTGCCAGAAGCACCATCCTGTAAGCAGCGCAGCACCAAACAGAGCGGCTATGAGTACCTGTTTCCTTTTCATTTTCACCATGTCTTTATCCGGTCTTTTGAAGGTTCCATAATCTACGGCAGGAAATTTTCCGTTCTTCCCGTCTTTGATTTTCACCTTTGCAGTTCCGGTAATAATCTCCTTCCTGCTCGTATCATATTTGGTACATGTAACCTCATTTCCTTTATCGTTATCCGTAATTTTCCTGTCGGTAAGGTAAAGTTCATAACCATTGCCGTTTTTCCTCATCACCCAGCTTTTGGCCGAAACATTAACCCCCTGTTTTTTCAGTTCAATCTCAACAATCTTCGCTAAAGAACCATATTTTCCATAACCCTCATCCGTAATCTTCGTACTCGCCTCGGAATCCAGGGGTTTCGATGTGTCATTTCCAAAATAATCGGCCAGCGTCTTGTAGGTTTTCCCGCCGCTGACAATATTATAGCTTTCCAGATTCATCTCATTCAGCAGATGGCTCAGCGTGACAATATCCATTGTCCAGCCCCCATGCTTGCTGCACTCAATCGTAATTGCATTCAAATCATTTACAAAACGGCATTTGTAGTTTCCGTGACTTTTACATACACCGGAGAACCGGAAAAAGATGGAGGTGTCTTCCTGGCTTTCACTCCAATTCTTATCGCCTCCGTGTTCCACAATAATTTCACTCAGTAAATTAACCGCGGTCTCCTCATCCGGGGCCTTCCCCAGATCGGCGACTTTGGCCATGTATTCCTCTGCAATAACATCCATCGCGTGCAGACATGACGCTTTTCTTGCTTTCTCCATATACTTCATAAACTGTGGAGCCAGCAGCCCCGTCAGTATCAATAATATCGCGATTGCAATAATCAGCTCTATCAGGCTGAAACCGCGGTTCTTCTTTTTCATACGATACACCTTTTCCCATTAAAGTCTTCCGGCTGCTGCCCGGAACTTGCCGCTTTGCCGCCCGTACAGCTCTTGATTCATTATCATTTTACCACCCGCCCTGTTTAATTACAATTCATATTTCCTTGAAAGGTTTAGTTAAGCAGGTGAGGACGCCGCCGGTACGGCCAGCGGACGGGGTGGTGGGGTGTGTATATGAGTCTTTCGTCCCGGGAGAGGATTGTTGTGGTTTGGGACTGCGGCCGCTGATTGTCTCACGCGTTAAGTGCGGGGGCGGACCTTGTCGCGGCCACTCAGCGCTTCTGTGTGTGGGAAATACGATATGCCTTCCATGCGCCTTTTAAAGAATTGCAGAAAATTGATATCAGCCTGCCGGAAACACGTAGTGGCCGCGACAGGGCCCTCCTCATTTAAGGTTAGAGACAATCAGCGTCCGGAACGGACCATATCCGGTGTCGCGAAAACCTTCGCCTGAGTCTTCCGTCCCTGCGATAACCTGACCCGGGGGAAGTAGGCGGAATCAATTGCGGAGGGGACATGGGAGTCCGCCGGTGCTTAGCGAGGTTCCTCACGAGCTTAGCACCAATGCGCACTCCAAAGAGTGCAAACGGTCCCCGCAGCAATTCATTCCGGCCGGATTCCCCCTCCACAACCAACATCCCACGGGGACGGAAGACTCAGCCAGCCCTCACCACACCGGACATGGTCCGTTCCGGACGCGTCCTCCGGGCCTCAGTTAAATCTCCATAATCCGGTTGAAATCTTCCTCTTACTATTATAGAATAAAGATATCATACCCCTGAGAAAAAGGAGACAGTACATTATGAAAAAGAATATAATCGTTGGCCAGTCAGGCGGTCCCACCGCCGTTATCAATGCCAGCCTCTGCGGTGTAATCAGAGAAGGGAAATGCCACCCTGAGCAAATCGGCACTGTTTACGGCATGATTAATGGGATCGAAGGATTTCTGGCCGGTAAATATATGGATCTCTCATCCGGGCTGAGCGAGGAGGAACTGGAGCTTCTTAAAATGACTCCGGCTGCTTTTCTCGGCTCCTGCCGCTTTAAGCTTCCCGAAGCTCTTTCCTCCGAGTTCTACCCTACCCTCTTTAACAAATTTGAAGAGCTGAATATCGGCTATTTCCTTTACATTGGAGGAAATGATTCCATGGATACGGTCAGTAAATTATCGCGTTACGCGAATGGAATCGGAAGCGATATCCGTTTTATCGGAATTCCCAAGACCATAGACAATGACCTGGTCGGGACCGATCACACCCCCGGCTTTGGAAGCGCACCAAATATGTGGCTTCCACTGTCCGCGAAATCACACTGGACGCCTCGGTATACCAGCAGAAATCCGTCACCATCGTGGAACTTATGGGACGCCATGCCGGATGGCTCACCGCCTCCAGTGTCCTGGCAAGAAAACACGGGGAAGATAATCCGCTTCTCATCTATCTTCCGGAATCGCCTTTTGAATTTGAACAGTTCTCTGCTGATCTCAAAAATGCATTCGAGAAAAGCCAGACCGTTGTCGTCTGCGTATCGGAGGGCATTGCAGATTCAGCCGGGCATTTCATATGTGAATACTCAATGAGGCCCAGCTTGACACCTTCGGCCACAAGATGCTGACCGGCTGCGGGGAAATACTCGAAAATTATATACGGAACCAATTTGGTGTCAAGGTACGTTCCGTTGAGCTGAATGTAAGCCAGCGCTGTTCCGGTATGATCGTCTCCGGGCAGGATATGAAAGAGGCCGAAGAAGCGGGAGCCTTCGGCGTCCGAAGTGCCCTGGACGGCGTGAACGGTATGATGGTCGCCTTTAAACGCGCCTGTGAAGAGCCATACTTGATGGAGTGCTTCCTGGCCGATGTCAATGAGATTTGTAATAAAGAAAAAACGTTTCCGGCCGAGTGGATTACTAAGGGCGGCACCGATATCGGCCCTGAGTTCCTCTCCTATGTTTTACCGCTGATAAAAGGGGAGGCCGAGCGGAAAATGGAAAACGGACTTCCGCTTTATCTTTACCGGGAACAACAATAATGGCCTGCATTTACAGCAGCCGGTTTAAATAAGGGGTACCTGCCATGGTTACAATTACCAAAGAACACGTTCATTTCACTTTTCCGGAAGCCACAAGCCGGTGCAAACCGTTCCCTCCGGAAGTACGGTCCGTTTTGAAACGTATGACTGTTTTTACAACCAGCTTCTTCCCGAAGGAGCCGATATCACAAAGATCGATTCCTCCAAAGCCAATGCGGCGACCGGCCCTCTCTGCGTAGAGGAAGCTCTCCCGGGTGATACTCTGAAAATTGAGATTCTCGATATCACAACCGGTCCTGTCGGCGTCTGCGGCACGTTTCCCGGCAGCAGCTGGGACAATGGGATCCTGAAAGAAGAACAGTTCCGTCGGCTCACCGTCAAGGACGGAATGGCTGAGTTTGACAGTGCGGTGCAGATCCCGGTCAGACCCATGATCGGAGTGATCGGAACCGCTCCGAAAGAAGGTGCGGTTTCCACAATGACCCCGATGGATCATGGCGGGAATATGGACTGTACCCAGATTAAGGCGGGAACCACCCTGTATCTTCCTGTTTATGTACCAGGCGCTCTTCTGTCCATGGGAGATCTCCATGCCGTCATGGGCGACGGAGAGGTCTGTGGCTGCGGACTGGAAATTGAGGGAATGGTAACGGTGCGCGTTACCGTCCTGAAAGATGCTCCATTCCCATGGCCCGCTGCCATAGCGGACGATCGTCTTATCATTATTGGGGCTGCAAAACCGTGGAGTCTGCCTGGAAACTTGCCACCGCGCGGATGGAGGCATTCGTTTCTTCCAAAACAGGCTTATCCCATGAGGACACATCCATCCTATTAAGTCTCTGCGGCGATCTTGCCGTATGCCAGACCGTTAACCCGATGAAAACAGTGCGCATGGAACTGCCTCTGAATATCTTTAAGAATGAATCGGGCAGATGGAGCAGCCGAAAGAGGGAGGGATGCCGCTCAATCATCGTTTTGATGATTGAGCGGCATCCCCCTTTGCCCGGCCGTTTTAGCAGCTATACTGCCTGATTGTGCCTGGCCGTCACTCCGTCAGTTCCCTCACATCCACATCGCTGTAAAGAAGTTGAGAATCTCTTTATACGTCTTGCCTTCCTTAGCCATCTGCTGGGCTCCGTTCTGGCTCATTCCGACTCCGTGGCCATAACCTCCGCCCCATATGGTAAAGGTACGCGTTCCTTTTTCCTCGTCCCTGGCCGTCTCATCCACAGCTATAAAGGCGCTTGGCAGGGAAGCCCAGTCCGTCATCGTGGATCCGTCATTTTTCTTATAGACCAGATCGGAGGCACCCAGCATATTTCGGATCTGGGTCTGTCCCTTCAGAACTTTTTCCCCTTCGCTTCCAATGACCTTCACCGTCTTGGCAATGCCTCCTGTTCCCCGTTCCGTTACAAAGCGCCTGAATCGTACCGATATCATCTATCTTCTCGGCAAGCTTCTTATTTGTAATTGTCGTAGACCAGCGGTACATGGAATAACCGGAGTCGTAATTCTTCATCCCCTGCCCCTGGATAAACGGGACAAATACTTCATTCTTTGTCATGTCCTCCATTTTCTTGTCTTCCGTCAGGGCAATTCCCTGCAGATAAGGAACATCCTTAAGGTCCGCTCCCCAGATCGTGCCGTCGGTGGTATAGCCGCAGGAGGTTGAAAAATAATACGTTTCCGCAGGTGTATCGCCATAGAAAACCATCTCTCCGTCTGTCTCTTTAATTGCTAGATTTGTTCTCTCATTTGAATCGATATTGTTATACACCTGATAATTTGTACTGTCATCGACATGGGCTCCGTACTGACTGTAGGCATTAGCCTGAATCTGCCGGTAGGCATAGGTTCTGGCGCAGACTGCCTGGGCTTTTAAAGCCTCCACTTCGTAGGAGGACGGCATCTCACTTGGGACTACCCTGGTCAGATAATCTCTATATCCACCTCATTGACGAGCAGGAGCCCTTCCGACTCCTTGCTAATCTCAAAGCAGCCGAAATACTCCGGAGTACCCTGCTGTCTGCTGACGCTGGCCACTTTAATACCCTTTTGCCGATCCTCGGGCTCCACCGTAAGCCTTCCCTTTAACAGACGCTCATCGTCCTTTTTGATAACCAGCTCCGAACCGGCTTCAATCACTTCCGATGAATCTCCATACTCAAGATGCAGAGGCGTGTCGGCTTTCAATATAATTTTATCATGGAAAATAGAAGAAAACCCGGTGTCCATAACCAACACCCTGATATTTTTGGCAGAAAAACTTTTAACCAGAAGGGCCGCACATATCTTTTTATCCGCCACTACAAATTTTTCCAGGTTGTAGCCTACCAGGATATCTTTTTTCTTCTGCTCTTTCACGACTCCGTATGTCTTGTAAACCTTGAAGTCTTTGTCCAGCCGCACCTCTCCGTATCCCTCGATCTCAATGGAATCGTCCCGGACTGCAAGAACCTTTCCCTCGATCGTATCTTTTTTCAGGGACAGCTTTTTAATCTTTCCCTTGCTCAGGGAGACATCCGCCAGCACTCCGCCCTCTTCCTCCTCCACCTCTTTTGCAGATGGAAATTCCCGGATAATCGTACCTATGTAGAGATTCATTTTTATGTTCTCCGGGCGCCAGCCATACATTCCTGTAAACCACCTCGTCGGAGACCACAGCGGACAGGTGTATCATCTCGCCGTTCCTGATCAGTACCTTGATCTCGTGGTCAATATAGGAATCCATGGAAAGACCCTCAAATCCCATTATCCCTTCGCTGGTATACGCAGTCCAGGGAGCGGCTTCCTTCACATTGTCCGGCGTACCGTAAAGCAGAAGCTTTACCTCCTGTACCGCCTGCTGTGTGTCCGCGGCCTTTAAAAAGGATGGGTAAAAGAGCCACCATTCTTCTTTGGGCATCGGTTTATTATATTTCTTTTTGAGATATTAAGCGCCTGAGAAAGGCCCCTGGAAACTTGTTCGGCGGCAAATGCCGCCTCCCCGTAAGTCAGGGGGGAGGATGCATAGTCCTCATCCACAACCGTCCCCTCCTCAATCAGCCCCTGTTCAAACAGATAGTCGATATATTTGGCCGACCATTCCTCTTTCAGCTTTGCAGGAAGACGGGAGCCATTCTCATTCTGGGATGCCTGGCACTCCTCCTTGTCTGTCAGCGCGAGCGCCATGGCTTTCGAGGCCATGGCGCGGGAAATATAATTATCTGCCGTATCAAGCTTGACAATAATGATAATCAGAACTACCACAATTGCCGGTATCAGAAAGGTCCAGTAAACCATTTTCTTCGATCTCATAAAAATCCTTTCCTATCAGACAGCTTCGTCCGGATGTCCGTTTTAACCGTAATGACTATTTAATGAATCTGCCGTCTTTTTCGTCAATATGATCCAAATCCTTATAATCCTCTGTCGCCATGGACAGTTTCTTATTCTTAAGAGAGAAATGCACTGCCCTGGCAATCAGGTCGTAAATGACTGCAAAAGCAGGAACTGCGATAATCATTCCGACAAAGCCGAACAGGCCTCCGAAGAGCAGAATGGAAAACAGCACCCAGAAACTAGAAAGCCCCGTGGAGTCTCCCAGTATCTTCGGTCCGAGGATATTGCCGTCAAACTGCTGGAGCAGCAGGATAAAAATAAGAAAATAGATACATTTAACCGGGCTGACGAGAAGTACCAGGAAGCCGGTCGGGATCGCCCCGATAAACGGCCCGAAAAACGGTATGATATTCGTAACGCCGATTATAACACTGATTAACAGGGTAAAAGGCATCTTCATCAGCGAGGTTCCGATAAAACAGATGATTCCGATAATCAGGGAATCCACCAGTTTACCAATAATAAAGCCGCCGAACATCTGATTGACAAAACGCAGTTCTTCAATCACATTGTTGGCCCATTTGAGGTTCATGCAGCTGTATATAATCTTCTTTCCCTGAGCAGACAGAGTGTCCTTGATATTCAGAAGATAAACCATGACTATCAGTCCAATCAGCCAGTTTTTAATAAACACTAAAAGACTCAGCACACTGCTTGAGACGCCGGTCAGAAATTCTCCCAGCCTGGTCATATCGATATTGGTAAATGATTTCTCCAGCCAGCTTTCTGCCATCGTAACACTGTTCTGAAGGTTGCTTAGCACCATTGCCTCTATATCCGGGTTGTCAGCCAGTACCTGCTGTATCCATGCATAAAGGTTCTGCAGATACGTCGGGAAAGAATCCCTGATTCCCATCAAACTCTCTATCATCTGCGGTATCAGCATCTGAAACAGGCCTGCCACAATGACCAGCACTAAAGATACGCTGACGAATGTTCCGGCCGCCTTGGCAAGCCCCGTCACATGCTTTTCATCCTTCAATACCTTCAGCAGTTTAAGCTTCACTGCTTTGGTCACTCTGTTATAAATCGGCGTAGTAAGGTAGGCCAGCACCGCGCCGTAGATAATCGGAGCCACAATCCCGATTATCATGTGTATTACCCGGGCCACCTCGGACCAATATTGGATGCAGTACCAAAATACGATGCAGACCGCTATCACGGCAACCGCCGTCAGCCCCGTATAAATATAACGTTTAAACTCATTGTTTTTCATGTTTTTCCCTCATCCGTAATCAAGCGTTATGATTCACAGCCGTCTCTGTGCATCGGTAACCGGTGAATCAATCGTTATTGTTCACACGGTTGTGTTCCGCGAGGTTTTTTCGTGCGCATTCTGCACGAAAATCCCGAATTTCACGGCGCGGCGCGGCAAAAAATAAACTTTTCACCACGGTAAAACATGCCGCGCCCACTCAGGTCCGCAACATAATTCATCATCAGTATACAGGAAGCCTGCTATATTTGGCAAGTAATATCATGTGAAGAATTCTTAACAAATTCTAAATCAGTTACTGTTCACTCCCCGCCGGACACCGGCGCGCTGCTCATAGCGATAACCTGTACGCCCCGCACATCACCGGCTTCAATAACACGCTGCGCGCCGATGCGCACATGTCACCGCCTGTCTCTTTTGTGTTCTTCTATAATGATATCCGCAAAACGGCTGCGTTATTCCAATTCCTGGAAGTCTTTCCAATCTCTGCCGTCAATACAGGCATCATCGGCATTCCAAGGAGATTGTATGAAGTTTGAAAGTGAAACATAAGATATGCAGAATTGCAGAGACGGACAGAAATTTCAAAGGATCAGGCTCCGGTTGAGGGTCCGAAGCCAGAGCAGGAGGTCATAGCCCCTCAACTGTTAAACGTATCAGGGGCCGGTGTGTGACCGCTGTCTTTGATTGATGACGGTGACCTGTGCGCGGGGCGTACAGGTTATCGTTTATTTATTAATATTTATCTGGATAAAAGGTTTTCCCTTTTGTGCTTTCCGCCTTGGGCTGAACTGGGAAATATTATACACCTCGTTATATAATTTACTCAGCTCCTGTAAACCGCTGTTAACATCATCTAATTCATTGTTTGCCATAGACTCATCAATGGTCTCCATCTGTGCCTTAAGCAGCGGGTCTATGTATACATACAGCCGGCAGTAATTAATTTTGTATTCCCTTCTGTTTTCAGGCGTGTCCTCTGCGATACACTTACCGATACTGCCTGCATATTGTTCGTAAAGATTCAGACAACGGTAATCCTTTTCTTTAAAACCGGTGGATTTCCAGAATGCATATCCCGCCATTACCGCGGCAATGATCGAAATTATTACGCTCCAGACATTTGCGTCAGCATACATACTAATCTTTCTCCCTTCGTATTTTATTCATCATACCACAAAATCCGGCAAAATAATACTCTCAAATAAATACCGTATCCCATTGACCCGGGCAATACTCTGTCTTCAGCAAAAAAACAAAGCAGCGAGTAAACTCGCTGCTTCTTATCGTTTGTAACCCCAAAATGCCGGCTCTTACAGTATTGACGCCTAGCTCTGCTAGGTGGGCAACCTCACTTAAACTTCTGCCTTCCACTCATAGGAGGCCTGACATCCGCTTAAAAATATTGGAATCCCGTTATGTCCGATGTAGGTTCAAAAAAAGTAAGAGTTATCGAGCATTCCAGGAATTACAAATGCTCTTTTTGATATCGTTATTATACACCAGTTTTTTGTCTTTTTCAAGCTCCATTTACTGGCCCTATTCTTAAGGTTTTCTTGTGCAGCCGATTTTTTCCCTGTTTTCAAGGATTTTCCATTTTTATTTTAATCAAACCGTTTGGTTCCATCCCTGCTTACCCTGGCATATACCAGCATTTTTTTCTCCGGCGCGGACTCTGTAAAATGATAGGAGGAAGAAGCTTTGCCCCGCGCTGAAAGAGTTTCGGCTGAGGCAAAAAGTTCCGCCAATGGTTCCCCTTTCTGTACATAGTCGCCGTACTTCTTATGGAGGATGATTCCTGCTGAATTATCTATCACATCTTCTTTCGTGCTCCTGCCGGCCTTAAGAAGAACCGAGGCGATTCCGCATCCTTCCGTATCCATGTGGCCGACATATCCGTCCTGAAGAGCCGTCACCTTCCTGCTGTACGGCGCCTTTAAAAACTGTTTGGGATTCTCGATGAAAGAAGGATCTCCGCTCTGAGCCGCCACCATCCTCTTAAATGTCTCAAATGCCCTTCCGTCCTTCAAAGTCTGCTCCGCCATCCCATAACAGCTTCCGGCATCCCCCATTCCCGCCGTATGCAGCATCTCCGCGGCGAGTCTGAGGCTCACTTCCTTTAAATCCTCCGGCCCATTTCCCCTGAGCGTTTCTACTGCCTCAATGACCTCCAGAGAATTGCCGATTGCAGCTCCCAGCGGCACATCCATGTCCGTGATCAAAGCCGTACAGGAACGCCCGGCCCCATTACCGATGGCAACCATCTTTCCTGCCAGGGTAATCGAATGCTCAAGCGTTTTCATAAATGCCCACGCTGCCTGTTTTGACATCCAGGACAATCCCGTCGCTTCCTGCCGCCAGCTTTTTGCTCATGATGGAGGAAGCTATCAGTGGGATACTGTCAACCGTTGCCGTCGTCGCGCAGCGCGTAAATCTTTTTATCCGCCGGAACGAGGTTGCCGCTCTGCCCTACCACCGCAATCCCCGTCTTTTTTACAATATCAAAAAATTCGCTGATTGGGATGGCAGTCCTGAATCCGGGAATTGCCTCAAGCTTGTCAATGGTTCCGCCTGTATGGCCAAGCCCCCTTCCCGACATCTTAGCAACCTTCACTCCCAGGGAGGCCACTACCGGCCCTGCCACCAGTGTCGTCTTATCTCCAACTCCTCCTGTACTGTGCTTATCGGCCTTAAATCCTTCAATCGGTGATAAATCCACCATATCTCCCGAATGGGCCATCTCAAGCGTTAGCTGTGTCATCTCCGTATCATTCATTCCGTTAAAGCAGATTGCCATCAGCATGGCCGCCATCTGATAATCCGGGATTGCACCTTCTGTGAATCCCCGAACCATAAAACGCACCTCTGCTTCATCAAGACTCTCATTTCTTTTCTTCTTTTCAATCAGATCATACATCCTCATAATCTCAGCCTCCTTTATACCGAACTGTTACAGATTTTCAGGTCCAAAGCTCACAGGCAGCAGTTCTTCCAGGGAATATATCCTGTAGTCCTCCTCGGAAGCGGCCAGGATTATCTGGAAGCTGTCCAGGCTGCAGAATTCTCTCATTACCTGCCTGCATATGCCGCAGGGTGCGCAGTAGCCGGCCGGCCGGCCGTTTTTTCCCCCGCATATTGCTATCGCCCTGAAATCCCTGTGCCCTTCGCTGACAGCTTTAAAAAATGCGGTCCGTTCGGCGCAGTTGGTGGCCGGATAGGAGGCATTTTCTATATTAACGCCCGTATGGACAGAGCCATCTGAGCAAAGAAGAGCGGATGCCACATGAAAATGGGAATAGGGTGCATAGGAGGACGCAAGCTTGTCAAGGGCCGCCCTGATTAAGGCCTTTGCCTCTTCGGCTGTCACTCCCTGGCTGACAGAAGCGTCTGCCTTTGGCCGGTTCACAATGGTTTCATTCTTTTCTTCCATCTCCATTCATATTCCTCCTTGAAATGTTCTTTACAAAGTGGATCAGCAGCATAGCAATCACGGCAAAAGCAATATAGCCATACACCGGATAAAGCACGGAAATCAGACTGCCGAACCCCAGCTGGCTCCCTGCCCATGCTGCCAATCCCAAAACTGCTGAAAATAATGTTTTATGCTTCCTGATACACTCAAACCGGCTGAAATACCTGGGAACCGGCGTGAATACCGACATGGCCGCTCCCAGCATTGCACAGAGCAGAAACAACGCGCAAATCCAGGCGAGAAGCGGGTGGACCATCCCGGCAAGAGTCAGGATTGGCAGTTGTGTGTCTGCCGCCGCCTTCCCGGAATGCATTGCCAGCACCAGACAGAGCCCGATAATAAACAGGAACAGGCCGCCCGATAGTACGCCTTTAACGGCCGGTTTCCTTGAACTGTTGGCCAGGCCGAGCGGCGCCAGCGCACCGATGGCGCAGAAAAAATTATAGGAAGTAAAATTAGCGGCCGCAATCCCCCAGTTTCCCAGCAAAGGATTGGAGGCCGCATCGGCAGTTACCTCAATCCGGGCAATACCGTTTTTACCGATGACAATCAGCGCAGTGACAATGGTCAGCGTCACCAGCACCGGAACAACGCGGCCGAAGGTCTTCACCACGGCTTCCACGCCTCCCAGAGATATTACCGTCACGATGGCGCAGAACACGGCGCTGCCCAGTATCCGAGCCAGATGGCTGCCGGTCTGGCTCTCAATCAAAGTCCGGCTCCGGAAGCCATAACCGTATAAATCCCAAACATAAAAGAAATCTGCACCGCTCCTGTCACCCCACGCAGCCATGGAATATCCGACGGAATCACAACACGGTCCATCTCTCCCGTTCCGCTCATTCCGGCCGTCAAAAGCAGTATGAGACCCAGGCCTGTCAGTATCAGACATGCCGTAAATAAACCGAGAATCCCTGTATTCCAAAGCAGCCGAAGTACTGCCAAAGCTCCTGTCCCGAGACAAACCGGCGCCGAGAAAGCAGCCCATAAAAGTGGCGCAAATTTGCCGGGTACCTATTTTTTCCATCTATCTCTTCCCCTGATCAATGTATTTACTATTATGATACGTTTTAACCGGCAGAATGGCAAGTGTTATATTTTAAGAAAAAAGCGGACAGAAATCATGGTTCTGATCCTGTCCGCCGCACCCGGTATTCCGCCCGTTAACTTTTATCTCCGGTTATGACTGTTCTTTGATAATTTTGACTACACGGCTTGTTCCCAGACGGTCGGCTCCAAGCTCCATGAAACGCTTGGCATCCTCCAGGGAACCGATTCCGCCGGCCGCCTTGATTTTCACCCCGCTGCCGACATGGGCCGCAAAGAGGCTGATATCATCGAAAGTGGCTCCGGATGTGGAAAAACCAGTGGAGGTCTTTATATAGTCTGCCCCGGCCTCTGTCACAAGTCGGCACATCGTAATCTTTTCTTCCCTGGTCAGAAGACAGGTCTCAATGATTACCTTAAGAATCTTACCGGCGCAGGCCTCCTTAATTGCTTTTATCTCATGGAGAATCTGAGCCTCGTTACCGTCCTTCAGATCCCCGATATTGATAACCATATCGATCTCGTCGGCGCCCTCCTCTACGGCAGTCCTGGTCTCAAATACCTTTACCGCCTCCGTATTATAGCCGTTCGGAAATCCGATTACCGTACAGATACGCATCCCGTCCCCAACATATTCCTTGGCCCGTTTTACAAAGGAGGGGGGAATGCATACGGACGCGGTGTGGTACTTCATTGCGTCGTCGCAAAGCTCTTTTATCTGTGCCCATGTAGATTCCGGATGCAGAGAGTATGGTCTACCGCTGCAAGTATTTTTTCTTTATTCATATTATCATCTCCCTGTTTCTCCGGAGCGTGTCTGAAAATTTCTTTCCATCAAATATGCATCACACTTGGCGGAAAATTTGGTCCAAATGAATTTTCAGACACACTCTAATTTATTATTTCAAAACTTCGTTCATAAAGCTCTTTCCTGCCGTCTCGCCCGGCACTTCCAGATATTCCAGCACGGATGCGGCAATATCGGCAAATGACGCTCTGGTTCCCAGGTTTATCCCGGCTTTGACCGGCGCTCCCGCAATCACTAGCGGTGTGTACTCTCTCGAGTGATCCGTGGACGGTGTGCTCGGATCGCAGCCATGATCGGCTGTAATCATAAGGATATCCTCCTCCTTTAATGCCGCGAGAATCTGAGGCAGGCGCTCATCGAAAGAGGTCAGGGCTTTGGCATACCCCTCCACGTCATTCCTATGGCCGTAAAGCATGTCATAGTCCACCAGATTTGTAAAGCAGATTCCGTTGAAATCCCGCTCCATCCAGGATAGCGTCTTATCGATACCGTCTGCATTGCTGACTGTCCGCACCATATCCGTAACACCGCTTCCGGCAAAAATATCATTGATTTTGCCGACTGCCAGAACTTCCTTTCCCGCTCCGCTGATGTAATTCAGCATCGTGGACTTCGGAGGCTCAAGGGAATAGTCATGGCGCCTTGACGTTCTGCTGAAGGGATATTCTCCTTCAAACGGACGGGCTATTACTCGGCCCACGCCAAACTTTCCGGTACAGAGGCGTCTTGCAATCTCACAATAACGGTATAATTCCTCAATCGGGACTATCTCTTCATGGGCCGCAATCTGAAATACACTGTCTGCAGAAGTATAAACAATCAATGCACCGGTCTTCCTGTGCTCTTCACCAAAATCCTTAATTACCTCGGTTCCTGAATATGGTTTATTGCAGAGAACCTTTCTTCCCGTCTCTTTTTCAAATTCATCCAGCAGCTCTTTCGGAAAACCGTCCGGAAAGGTTGGCAGAGGCTGCTCTGACACGAGGCCTGCAATCTCCCAGTGGCCTATCGTTGTATCTTTTCCTTTGGACCGTTCTGTCAGCCTCGCAAATGCACCGGCCGGAGCTGCGCTCCCTTCCCGGCAGTCCACCCCGTCAATATTAAAAAAGCCAAGTTTCTGCATGTTCGGCATGGAAAAGGAGGGGCTGGAAGCCGCGGCTGCTATCGTATTGCTGCCGGCATCGCCATATTCGTCTGCATCAGGCATTTCTCCAATCCCCACACTGTCAAGTACGATTAAAAAAACACGTTTCATTTATTTTCCTCTCTTTTCTTTTACAGGCATACGGCGCCGGAAAGCGCCGCCTTATTTGTTTCACATTTACAAGTATATAACAGGTTGCTTCTGTTGTCACTAGCATGGCTTGTTTTTTTCATTCAGGTCTGTTAATATTGTAACAGTTTAAACAGGTCTGTTACTGTGATTATTGGCAATTTAAAGTATTTCAGTCGCATAAATATTTTTGAAGTCATTCAATAAGACGCGTCGTTTATATAAGTGAGACAGATGAGAAAGGGGGCGGTCCTATTAATGCGGAACAGCAGCTGGAACAATGGATAAACCAGTATCAGAATTTAATATATTCAATCTGCTACAAATTCACCGGCAATTACTTTGATGCGGAGGACCTGGCCCAGGATACTTTTTTATCTGCTTACAAAAGCATGGCCTACTTCGACGGCAGCAACGAGCGGGCCTGGCTTTGCAAAATCGCCACCAACAAAAGTCTCGATTACCTGAAACGGGCAGGCAGAAAATCAGTTCCCACTGAAGACGTCTATTTTTCCGCCATCGCTGCGCCTGAATCGGTTGAAGAGAAATACCTGGAAAAGGAGGTACGACAGAAGCTTTACGACTGCTGTCTTGCCCTCAAACCTCCTTACCGGGAGGTGGCCCTTGACTACTATTATCACGAGATGGAAATCGGTGAAATTGTTAAAAAAACAGGAAAGAACATAAAAACACTGCAGACCCAGATATACAGGGCAAAGGGAATGCTGAAAAAGCTCTATGGAAAGGAGGAACCTGCATATGGAAAAACAGCAACACATTAATCCGGAATATTTTAAGACGGGACTCAGTCCGGAAGAGTACAGCCATCTGGCAGCCTGTCCATTCTGCTGTGAACAATTTGCAGATTATATTGAGAATCAGGAACTGATTACGGCTCCTGCGCACCTGAAATCCTCCATAATGGAGCGAAGCAGGGACCTGGATGTTCAGATTGTCGCCGGCTCCAATCATCTATCAAAACGGCTTCAGCTTTTCTATTTCAGCCTGAAGGTGGGAGCCGCCGTACTATGCGCGCTGACCATGCTGACGATTCTCCCCGGCGTTTCCAGGGAAATTTCAGCCAGACAGGATGCGCGGCCAGACAGAGTAAATTCCGGTCGGAACAGCAATGGGACTATTACGAAACGGTAAATTATTTAACGGAACAGCTTGGAAGGCTGTCCAATATCAATATGGAGGTATTCAAGAATGACAAAAAGAAAGGTAAATTACTAACATTCTGCTGGTCCCTGATTCCCGGCGCCGGAGAAATGTATCTTGGATTTTCAAACAGGGGATCAGCCTCATGGCCGCCTTTGCAGTATTGCTCGGAATATCGGGGTTTCTTCAGTTGAGTTTCCTGACCTTCCTATCCCCGATTGTATGGTTTTACAGCTTTTTTCATACCAATAATTTAAATTCATTAAGTGACGAAGAATTTTATAGCCTTGAGGACGATTACCTGATCCACTTCAGTGATATTTCATCCAATCAGGATACCGTTAAAAAGCATTATAAGCTGATAGCCGGCTGTCTCATCTTTTTTGGAATCAGTGTTTTGTGGAAGCTGTTTTCGCGGATGTTATTCTGGTATATCATTCCGGCCCTGTATCTGACCGACGAAGCGGCTGAACTGATTCGTTTTATCACCAACACGATTCCCCAGGGAGTGGTCGCCGTTGTCATCATTATCGCCGGCATCTACCTGATTAAAGGAAAGAATGACGAGCTGAACAAGGAGAATCACGATATCCCCAGCCCTCCTTATCTTGAAAACAAGGAAAAATAAAAGATATAATGATGCCTTCAACGGAAAAGCCATGCGGTAAGATGAGCCCGCATGGCTTTTTACTATCTGTTCTGCTCCCAAATACCGGACAGTAAAAGCTGTTCCAGTTCCTCAACGTCCGCCGCCAGATATCCGGCCCCCGCCTTTGTAAGTTCCTCCTGCGAACCATATCCGTAAAGCACACCGACACAGCTTATTCCGTGTTTTGCTGCTCCTTCCACATCATGTCTCCTGTCGCCCACCATAATGACCGGATTTTCTTCCGGAGCCGCTTTGAGGCGGTTCAGGGTATACTCTATCACATCGCCTTTTCTCACTCTGGTTTCCTCTATATCGGCACCGCCCACCAGCTTAAAACAGGAAAGAAGGCCAAAATGCTTAAGAATCTGCTCTGCAAACACTTCCGGCTTTGATGTGGCAACAGCCAGCGTATATCCGGCTTCCCTCAGCCGGTTAAGCATTTCCTTTATGCCCGGATATACTTTATTCTCAAACATCCCCTGTTTTACGAAGTACTCATGAAATACCGGAATGGCTTCCCTTGCATCCTTTTCAGTAAAACCATAAAACTCGATAAAGCTGTCCGTAAGAGGCGGCCCGATAAACGGACACAGCTTATCCAGCTCCTCTACTTCAATTCCATAGGCTCTGAGGGCATGCTGCACCGATTTTGTAATTCCTTCTTTCGGATCGGTCAATGTACCGTCCAGGTCAAACAGTATGATTTTTTCCACACTTCTCTCCTATCTTTCTCGTATATTGAATATGATATTTAACGATTGCCTGCACGCTCCGCGCACAGGTCACCGCCATCAAAGAAAGAAAGGCGGTACAGCCGCTGCCATACCGTCTTTCCATATTCCCGTTATCCTCTTAGCCTAATTCGTCAACCACTTTCTGAATTGCAGCCATTGCGTCATCAGGAAGTTTATCATAGCCCTCTTTTGCTACGGCAAACTCTTTAATCTCATTTAACCGGTCGTTCATACGCGCCTTAAGCTGGCTTACGTAATCGTGATCTTCCATGTTCGGGATAAAGCCTTCCCAATCTAAAATCTCGATATCGGAGAATGGCCCCCACTTGTGGAATGCTGCCCGTTTTTCAACAATCGCCTCCAGAATTCCGAGTGTATCGGACGGTTTTACCTTTTTGCCCATGAAATCACCGGTATTTACAATATAGCAGTCAACATTCTTTTCTTCTACCAGCTTCTTGAACTTATCATAGTCGTTCGACAGCGGATAGGTGCGGAATGGATTAGCATACGGAACAACGACCAGTTTGTTCGGATCTGCCCCTGGAGCCAGACGCTCTGCGGAAGACCGTTTGGTAGCCAGCGTAGCGCCCATGACGGAAGCCAGGGAAGCGCCTTTAAGTTTAACTACCGGAGGAATCGTAGGATCCTTCATAATCCAGAAGATCGCATTAACCGGAGAGTCAACTCTGTCCACACGGTTCGGGGACCAAAGTTTAGATTTGATGGCACGTCCGTTGCCGTTACGGATATCTTCCGTAACAAGCTGAATCTTACCGTCCTCATCTAAAGTGGCGGAACAGTTCTGCGCTGTAAGCAGATATTTATTATCCTCGCATCCCGTTGGATAATCGGCCGTCTTATCAAAATAGGTCGGCTCGAGAGCAACGGAAGCACATGTGTCTGTATTGATAACGAAAGCATCATCATGAAGAACCTTGATCTCATACTTACCGCCGTGTTTTGCATGGGTAAGCGTGGATTTACCGGAACCGGACAGTCCGTAAACAGAAGCAACATATTTGCTGCCGTCTGCCAGTGTGTATTCTTTCTGTCCTCCGTGACAGGATGCATAGCCGTTACGGTTTGCAATTGCCCATGCCATGGTCAGGGTTCCCTTCTTATGCTCGCCAAAATATCTCATGCCAAGGATGCAGGCGCAGTTTGTCTCCGTATTGAAGTAGCACAGAGTCTTCTTCTGCGGATCGGACAGGCAGTCCAGGGAAACATTCGGACGGTCGGAACCATTCCACTGCGGATCGGAGAAGATATAGATATCTGCTTCTTTTCCGTCGCCTACCGGTTTGGAATTCTTGTACATCTTTACATATTCATCCGACATGTACTGGAAGTTCAGCATCCAGTTATACATGATATTTTCTTCGCCTTCCGGAATCAGCAGATGGGCTTTTACCATAAACTCAGGGTCCAGTCCCACAAACACCTCTGCGTGATACATAGTTTTCCAGCGTGATTCGTAAATAGCGTCCATCGCAACGAGATCGAGTGCCGCACAATCTACACCTGGCTCTCCGGCAATACGGCGTGCTGTTGCATAGCGTCCTGTAATGGCTCCGTCGTTAAATAACAGAACCTTTGCATCCTTCTCCAGGCCAAACTCTTCTCCTCTGTATACAGGCATGTCCGTTACAACCGTTCCCGGAGAATTCTTAGCTAATTCATATGCTTCCTTTAAGGTGTTTACTTTCACCACATTGTTTCCGTAGAAAGCAGCCTCAATAATGGATCTTGTCTTAGAAAAACCTGGCTTTCCAGCACCGATTTCACTAATTGGGTAGTACGCTTTTGTTGACATATTAGTCCTCCTTTATACTGCACCTCAAATTTGTATCAATTATCTCACTTTGTTAAACAAAAGTCAATCCCTGGCATCATAAAATTATTATGAAAGGTATTATAAATTTTTTAGTAAAGCGGACCGGTTTCAACAATCCGTTTTGTATACATTGTATACCAGGGAAAGGCAGTCACCGTCATTGTGTACAACCGGTAACCGGCATTCCTGTTCTCTTTTTACCACAAAACAGCCATAACCGAACACAGTACCTGTTAAATGAAAAAGGCACAGCGACCGTATCTCTCGGATCCGATCCTGCGCCTCTTTCGTTAATTGAACTTTTATTAGAACTCTTTATTTAAAAAATTCATGCCTTCCATGCTGCATCACAAAGGACAGCCGTCCGTCAAACCATTTAATATTGGATGACTCCGATCCGCCCCGGTTCATAAAGTACAATGCTCCCTGGGAGTAATCTTCCCCTGCCAGCGCCCGATCCACGCAGTCTATCGTCTGCTGGGTGACTCTGCAGGTATTTATGCTTCCGTCAATTACCGGCGAAAACTGGGATCTCTCATACACCACGTCCGTAATGTTATTTGGAAATTCCTTGCTCTTTACACGGTTTATGATGACATTAGCCACCAGGATTTTACCCTTCTCATCACAGATTCCCGCCTCGGCCTGAACAATTCTCTGCAGGACCCTGTAATCTCCTTCCGAATATTTGATTACAGCCTGTTCTTTCTTCAGGCGCGCGCGCTCCTCGCGTTCTTTCACCGCTGCTTCTTCCGCAGCCTGCTGTGTCTGCATCAGGACCTCTCTCTCGATTGCCTCGATCTCCAGTGCAGATTTCGCAAGTTCATCCTGTATGTTTTTTTCCAGCAGACTTCCTATAAGCCGCTGCCCCTGTTCTTTTGAAGCGGTAAGCAGAACTTCCATGTCAGTTCCAAAGCTTGTACTTTCTTCCTCCGACTGCATCATGTCCGGCAGTTTTTCTTCCTCATCATTGTTCTCGTGATAAGCTGCGGCCGCGGTTTTACCTGCGCCTGCAAAACTGCTGGAATTAAAAGATACCACCGTCACAACTGTCAGTCCCGTAAACAGCACTGCGGCTGTACGGTACATTATTTTTTTTTGTCACACTAACAACCAACGATTTGACAAAATGGTAAGCAGTCTGAAGAAATGAGTAAATGTTCGGCATACACTCTCCTCTTTCTTTTCAACTCTTTTTTGTTTTGCAGTGTTCAAGGGGATGCCTGTCCCACTGCCTGTTTCAAGTGACGGTGGTAATTATATGGGAGTTTCGTAAAAACTGTCAATAACTTTTTAACATTTTTGTGACATCTCACAGATACGCTTAATTTTTTCTTAACACTTATGTTAAAACCCTACAACAAATCAACCGTTTTTTACCATAATTTTTATATATTTTGGCAAAAGCTTTTTTCATAGTCTATTACATATATAGCAAATTCTTCCATAAGAAAATCGTGTCATTTTATGACGCCTGTTTTTTATGTCAACTGTTTTACTGTTTTTTTCACTCGTTCGGAAAGGATTTAAAACAGTTCAGACAGTATGAACTTTCACGAGGATTTTCACATTTATTTCCATGCTTTCTGCTTTTTCTTTATATGAGAGGGGCAAATTCCGCTTCCAGATAACCGGCCAGCTTATCCGGCTCTACCGATATCTGGACACCGCGCTGGCCGGCGCTGACCGTGATACGGTCATAAAGTATCGCTGTTTCTTCTATATAAGTAGGGAATCTCTTCTTCATCCCTACCGGGGCGCCCGGATATATCCGGTCAACGGCAGAAGATCTTTCATGTGGATCATCTCAACTTTTTTATCTCCGGCCGCCTTTGCCACCTTTTTCAAATCCAGTTCCTCATCCACCGGAATACAGCAGACCAGATACCCCTTCTTCTCTCCTTTCAGTACAAGAGTCTTATACATGCTGTCATGTTCCACTCCCATCATATCGGCTGCATGGCTGCCGGATAAATTGTTCTCGTCAACCTCATACTCGCCCGGAATGTATTCGATTCCGGCAGCGTCGAGAAGTCGCATTACATTTGTTTTGTCATGATTTTCACTTCCTGTTGGTAAATTTGAGCATTTATAGCTGCTTATGCTGGTTATATTACCATATTGCGGGGGAAGGGTAAATAGAGATTTAACTGAGGCCCGGAGGACGCGTCCGGAACGGACCATGTCCGGTGTGGTGAGGGGGGTGTCTGAGTCTTCCGTCCCCGGTTGGAGGTTGTCGTTAGGGGGGAATCCGGCCGGAATGAATTGCTGCGGGGACCGTTTGCACTCTTTGGAGTGCGCATCGGAATGCTAAGCTCGTGAGGAACCTCGCAGCACCGGCGGACTCCCATGTCCCTACGCAATTGATTCCGCCTACTTCCCCCGGTCAGGTTTTCGCCGGGGACGGAAGACTCAGGCGAAGGTTTTCGCACACCGGACATGGTCCGTTTCGGGCGCTGATTGTCTCCAACCTTAAATGGGGAGGACCCTGTCGCGGCCACTGCGTGTTTCCGGCAGGCCGATATCAAATCTAGCGCCTTTATAAAGGCGCATTGAAGGCTTATCATATTTCCCGCAAACGGTAGCACTGAGTGGCCTCGACAAGGTCCGCCCCCGCACTTAACGCGTGAGACACTCAGCGGCCGCAGGCCAGCGGAGTCTTTCGTTCCGGCGAAAACCTTCCGGGAGAAGGAGATACTGCCGACATCTTCCGGCGGAGAAGGAGAGAATGATATCCGGGAACGCGTTCGCCTGAGAGATGATAGCTCTTAGGCAGAGGAGACAAAGGCGCTGGCGGATTTTACCCTCCAAGGGCAAAATCCGGGACAACTTGAGCTTCGAACTCATTCGGAGTTCGGAGCGAATTTGTCCGTAACCCCGGGGCTTTGCCTCTGTCTTAGAGCTATCCTCGAAGAAGCAGTCCAGCCGGATATCATTCTCTCCGGCTCCGCCCTGCGAAAACAAAACCACAGTATCTCCTTCTCCATCCAGCGATGCCAAACCCCTGGACGAAAGACTCATATACACCCCACCACCCCGTCCGCCGCCGTACCGGCGGCGTCCCTCACCTGCTTAACTAAATCTCCATTTGAACCGGCTGAAACGGAACCGATGCAATACCGACATACCACTCAATCTCCGGCTTTTCCTCAAAATACATGGAGGAGCAGGCCGCCCTGGTCTCCCCCTGCGTCAAAACGGCAGCACGGCTGCGCCGCCGATAACACTGGCTGCAATTGAACTGACTGTTGTCTTATTCCTAATCGGTGAATCCGGCCTGGCACAGTCGTGGACCGTAAGGATATCCTCTCTGCTGCCGGCAGCTTCCCCGGACTTGCCGTCAGACTCTGTTCTATATTCCAATACATAATATTTTTTTGGAAAAACAAGCCCGCTTTCACCCCTATGCATATCCGGCATACCGCACTCCAAATCATCCATCGTTTTACAGCGGCATGACAGAATATGGAGCCGGTATTCCTTCTCCCGGCAGCGATGCGGTACGGTCACCGTGAACGGCGCGCAGTTTACTGCCGTTGTAAAACGGTAGCCGGAAGGACGGGTCACCCTGTTTGATGAAAGTAACAGGCTCATTGATTTTATATCTGCCATCTCCCTCTCCCAATGAAACACAGCCCTGTAAAACAACCAGGCGGAGTCCGGGGCAAGACCGTACAATTGCAGCAGTTCCTTCGCCCGGATATTCCCTTCACCAGAATCATCCGGCTGCCAGACCGTTTTGTTCCACCCGCTACCCCTTATTTCCTCTCCGTTTATCTCAATACTAAATTTGACGGGAAGCCGTAACGGATCATCGCAGTTTCTCAGCGCAGACTGCTCCTGCGTAAGTAACGCTCTGTCTTTATCTCCCCATTTGTCCCGAAATGACCGGAGCGCTTCCACCGGTATTCTCCGGCAAATATCTATGTTAATTTCCTGAGCATCGGAGTATGCCGCCGGTATCACCCACTCATAACCGCCGCAGTCAAACACTTTCCTTTCTATATGAATCGGACTTCCGCTCCCTTTATCTTTATCATTATTTCTGTAATTTTCTGCTTTCACTCTCTTCACCTACGGTTCCCTCTTCCTTTTTATATATTGTTGGCTGTTTATTCTCGTGTTAGAATTTTGTTAAAATTCCCTATATTGATGTTATAATTCTGTTAAACTTTTAATTTTATCTGAATATATAAGTATTTTGTTATATAGTATTTAGCTTTTTATATATTATTTGTAAATATTCTACAAATCAGATAAAATATCTCATATCCCGGTATCTAACAATCCAATCAATCCAATTACAGGGCAGGCAATTACATAAAAAAACCGCCTGTCCCAAATACCGGCGTGCCGGATATGGCACCGCCAGAATCAAATAGGAGGATTATTTATGGAAATTAAATTGGATATGACACAAACTGTCTGTTTGGGGGTTCTGGTATTTTTAGCTGGTCAATTTGTTGTCAGTAAAGTCCATTTTCTGGAAAAGTATTGTATTCCTGCTCCGGCAGTCGGCGGATTGTTGTTCTCCATTATCAATATGGCCGGGGTTCAGACAGGTGCTTTTCAATTTGCATTTGACCAGACATTAAAAGATTTTTTCATGATCGCATTCTTTTCAACCATTGGATTCAGCGCAAGCCTTAAGATAATCAAAAAAGGCGGAATTGCTATTTTTATATTATTCTGTACTTCCTCCGTCATGCTGATTATACAGAATGTATGGGGGGTTGCAATCGCACGGGCATTTGGCTTAAATCCTCTGCTCGGCATGTGCGCAGGCTCTATCTCCCTGATGGGCGGCGTAGGGTCGTCTGCCGCTTTTGCTCCGATTATGGAACAAAACGGAGCCGTAGGGGCCTGACTTTGCCATTGCATCCGCAACCTTCGGCCTGGTTATGGGCGGTCTCGTCAGCGGCCCCATCGCTAAATTTCTCATTGACCGCCATAAGCTTAAGGACGTAAGAAAAACCGGCGTTAAAGAGGTGGATTACGGCAGTATTGAGGTGGATGAGGAAGCCAGTGTGATTGAGGTGTCTTCCATGCATAAGGCTTTTTTCCAAATCATAATTGCCATGGGTGCCGGAACAGTAATATCAAAATTAATCAGTCTGAGCGGAATGGTTTTCCCGGCCTATGTAGGCGCAATCTTCGACGCCGCATTTATCAGAAATGGCGGAGAAGCTGCATATCAAGGTATATACGAAAGAAATCGATGCGTTGGCAGCCTGTTCCTGAATATATTCCTGGCAATGACCATCATGGCCCTGGAATTATGGGAGCTTGCGCGCTTGCACTTCCTCTGATTATTATTCTAATTGGCCAGGTTATTCTTCTCGCGGTATTTGCCGCCCTGATTATTTACAATACAAACGGCAGGGACTACGATGCGGCGGTCATGGCCGGTTTCTATGGCTATGCAATGGGGCTACCCGAACGCAATGGCAAGCATGAGCGCCGTTGTTTCACATTATGACCGTCCGTCTCCAAAAGCTTTTTTCACCGTACCAATCGTAGGCGGCTTTCTGATGGATTTTGCAATGGCTATTCTCATTATCACTCATATGAACCTGATACTGGCCGGGGTTCTTTAGATATTCCCACAGCCGGGTATTCCTCTTGCAGACACAGCCAGGGGAATGCCCGGCTATACCAGAAATTTTTCTGCCACCGCTTTCAGAGCGCCGGGATTATCACGCTGCGCCACCGTATAAATCCCTTTCCGGACGCTTCCACCGCCTTGCCCAAAGCCAGGATAAAATCCGGCGCCTTCTCGTCCGGTATCACTCCCAGTTTCTCCCCCATCCGCTCGCTTCCCTGACGTTCGCAGCCATTTATACTGAGCTGCCAGGCCGGTACCGCCGCCTTTTCTATTCTTATGATACAGCCCTGAAAGCCAAGCTCACCAATCTGATGTGTCCCGCAGGAGGAAGGACAGCCCGATATGTGAATCTGTGGAAGGATCCCGTCTGCAAATTGCGCCTCCTGGAAGCCTGTACGAGTTTCTTTAAGAGCGCCTGCGAATCGCCGATACCCTGCTGGCATACGGAAGCGCCGATACAGGCGTACCGATGCCTCGGAAGGCCGTCTCTGCGCCCTCCGTCACCTTCAGAACCCCGGCCTTCCGCCCGTCGCAGTTTATGATATAGACCGCCCGCCTGGGGTCAGGCGCAGCTCAACCTGTTCCATATCCCTGATCACATTATAAATTTCCCGGAAAAGACGGCATTTCGGGCTTCCGCCCACAGGATGGTAC